>Ga0073907_1000558_pt1 | contig 57188 bp, 53 predicted proteins | sample GluameincwithD2O_FD_65483 | JGI IMG/M metagenome (GOLD analysis project Ga0073907, IMG submission 65483) | Mouse cecum microbial communities from Vienna, Austria - Glucosamine amended microcosms incubated with D2O | ecosystem: Host-associated > Mammals > Digestive system > Large intestine >... | reverse complement strand
TCGTAGAAACTTTTGCCTCCGGTCAAAAAAGTGCATAATGCGATAAACAGAAGGGCGGGCAGACTGTGAACTTTAGTCCGCTCAACCCGGGGATCAGGAATCTCCTCCAACCTCGAAAAATCTCATATCGTAGCTTTTCCATACCCCTATGTTAAGACTTTTTATGGAAGATGCGTCAGCCCTGGCGCGACGCGCATGCCCCCTTGCGCCAGCTTGTCATACATGCTATGCAATGCGCCGGGGCAAGTGAATCATTCCACTTGGCCGCTGGTGAGAAACAGACGCCCGGCAGAAAAATCCGAATGGTTTTATGCGCCTGAAAGTCACATAAATTTTTTGGGAACATTGCAATTTTTCTGTTGACAGCAAAGCGATGATTGTATAGATTGTATTTCTCGTTGGGTTGTCGTTCAATTGGCAGGACGTCGGATTCTGGCTCCGATAATCAAGGTTCGAGTCCTTGCAACCCAGCCACAAACACGGGTCCCCATCGTCTAGTCGGCCCAGGACAACGGCCTTTCACGCCGTCAACACCGGTTCAAATCCGGTTGGGGACGCCAAAGATTTCAAAGGGTTACACTGCTCTTTGTTTATCGAACCTTGTTGGTTACAAGGTTCTGGTTACAAAATGCCTCACAGGATGACCCCCTGTGGGGTATTTTATTTTCCAGCAGCTTGTCCGCTGCCTGACCTATTGCGCTGTTGCCCAGGGCATCAACAATCATTTCCTGGCCACTATACAGCCCCGCGCTACGAATATAAATATCCGTAGTTGTTGCCCTTGAGTGCCCCATTAATTATTGCGCCGCATTCAGCCCACCTTCCATAAACGCTATGGAGGCCGCTTTATGGCGTATGGCATGAAAGCCAAATGGCTTTACACCGGCCCTGGCACAAAGCACCGACAAAAATTTTAACCGCTGGGTATAAGGTTTACCTAAAGCGGTATCGTTTTCAAGCCGCATAAAAACATTTTCCACCTTGCAAGGGCGCATTTCTTCCCACCAGCGCAAAGCGTCCACAAGAGTCGGATGCATACTGATCCACCGGACGCGCTTCTTGCCGGAACCGCCCTTGTGATCAACCAGACGGATTTTGCCCCCTTTCAAATCCACATCCGACCAGACGAGCCTGAAAACTTCGCCCCGCCTTGCGCCGGTATAATAAAAGGTGAGCAACATCACCAAATCCTGTCCGCTTGCCACCTGCAACACCTTGATTACATCTTCCTCGGGGGGAACATACCGTTCTTCAGAATCAACCTGAAAAGGCTTTATCCTCTCCAGAATTGGAAAATCCTGGGGGAAACCCTCAACAGAATCAATTCCCCAATGCCATGCGGCAAGAAGATTTTTGCGGTAGCGGTTTGCCCTGTCAGGCCCGCGTTCATCAGCAACCTCTGAAAGCCAGGTAACAAGGATTGGCTTTGTAATTTTTTCAAAACCAGAGATATTGTTTTCCTTGCAAAAACTGAAGAAATCCCGCATCACGGTCTGCTTTTCAACAAGTGTTTGTCGGCGCATAGTTTTTTCAACATGCGCGAGGTACTTCTCACCCCAGTCCAAGAGCTGCTCGAAGCCCGAAAGTATCCGTCTGTCCTGGTTGATTTTTTCCAGAATTTCCTTTTTTCTTTGAATCTCCCATTTCCTTGCGGCCATCCATTCTGGCCCCTTTTTCCGACCTGCCGGAAAGAACCTGCTGTCCACTGTTTCTCCGTTTATGATCACTCTGGCCAGCCAGGCGTTTCCACGATCTTTCCTCAATGTTGGCATCGCTAAAATACTCCATTACGGTGCCCCAGCGAAACCTCCAGTATCTCCCAACGCGTTTGCCGCCAAGCTGTAAAGCTATCCGGGACACAATGCGTTGGTCAAGCCGCAGGGCTTGCGACACCTCGCTTAAAGTAAGGATGGAATCAGGAAGATAAGAATTGTTATCCATTATTATTGATAGCTTTTTTGGATTTTTCGGTTATTTCCCAATCCGCGTACAGCACGATGAGTTCATCAGCGTCCTGTAAAAAATTGTCATTTTTCAATTTATCCAGATGCTTTTCGATGCATCTGTCTGAAATTCCCAATCCCACGGCTATTTCCTCGTAGGTTTCGCCACGGGCAAAGCCGGCCAAAATCTGCAAACCACGTTTGGTCGCCTTCAACCTTTCATGCTTCACGGCGTTTCTTGCATATCTGAGGAACATGAGATGTCTTGTATTGCGGGCATCGTATTTCCTTCTGAGATAGCACAAATATTTATTGAGTGTATTTTCCGTAACATTCAGCTCAGCGATTCTGGTTGAGGGGGAAAATGCCTTGCGCAAGCAAAGCATCCATTCTGGAAAGTACGCTTGTTCCTTTCGCCATGAAAAACCCCCTGACGCTATGAACAATTTGAAAAATCAATGTTCGGGATAGCATCGGGGGGTTGACCCAGTAACTGGGGTTTTTGGTATAGTTGAAAAATTTTTTTGCAGTTGTCCGGTACTTCGGCTTCAGGGAAATTTGGGCTTACAGGCTGACCGTGAAGGCCAAACCGCCCAAAATGGTTGAAATGACCGCGCCAGCAAGGGGTCGCCACAAAGTTTTTTTCTCATCCGCGTATTCTTTGGCTGCCAAATAGCTGAAAATGCCGGCGCATCCCAAAAGCAGGAGTCCAATCATAAGGCCAGAAGGCATCCGGAACATGAGTTCCGGCATTTGAGATCCCCCCGTTCCAATCCGGTAGCCAGCCCACATCATCAGGCTGCAAATCAGGAAAAAAAGAACCAGGGCGAACAGGCCAATCAGGACAAGAGTTGAGAGCCTCGATTTCAGGTTCAGGCTTCTGGCCTGTTCAACCACGCTTTCCACGAGTTTGCCCTGGGCAATGGCCACTTCATTTTCAGCGACCTTTCCCATTTCCCTACAAATCTTTTCGGTTTTTTCCGAAATTTGGTTTGCAAATCAAGGTAAAAAGTTTTTTGATATTCAAGGACTGAAATGACCTGCCAGATGGCATCCTCATCCGAGCAGCGCAACTCCTCTTTCATGCGGATAAACATATCCTTTTCATCGCTAGTGAGCTTTTGCCCACGCAATCGCTCAACCATTTCCATAAATTCGATGCCCATATTTATTTTCCCTCCAGCGCCGCTTCAAAAAGTCTGGCGCAAAGATTTTTCCAGCGGGAAAGCTCAACCCTTTCACTGATGCGGAAATTTTTTTCCGCAACCCAGATCGGCATTCTGTCCGAGTAGAGTCTGTCCGCAACGCGGGGAGAGAGCGCGGGAAAATCCAGCGTGTGCCCTGTTTCCTCAATAACCTCCTTAATCCTTGCGGTATTATAGACATCAAATTTATCAGCCTTCCCAAAATACAGATTGCGGCACACGTTGACCTTCGCCCCGAAAAATGAATTGATAAAATCCCGGAGCAGCTCCACTGAATCGCGTTGCCGGTTTATCATCCAGAAGGTGGTCAGTTCCCGGTTCAGCTGGGGCAATGTATCCTTAAGAGTTGTCCCATACATTGCTATGCCGGTGTTGCTCCTGGCCGCAGAATTTATGACCATGATATGTTCGGGATAATCCTCCGCGCTGTCCACAAGCTCCAGCCAGCCGTCAGAATTATCGAGATCCATTATTCCGCAAACAAGGTTTTCGTTTTTGTGCGGCTCATGGGCCTTGTAAACGTCCGGGTTGGAATTGTCGCTTTCCACGAGGAAAACCTTGTTTCCCTTGCCGAGCAGGTAATCAATCAGGGCAAAGGACATTTTGCTTTTGCCCACGCCGCCCTTGCTTCCGCCAACATAAAAAATTTGCGCGTTCATCATAATTCTCCTATTGGGGTGTCCGGCCTGATTTCAAAACCTCCATGCCTAGCTGGCGGTTTCTTCACAGGCGCCATTAAATCATCCAGCGGAGGGGTTATTTTTTCCGGAGTGGATGACTGGTTTTCCTGAACTGGCTTTTCAGATTTGCCGTCTGGCATTTCTTCCTTTTCTTGTGCCTCTCCATTCTTTTTTGGGCATTCCTCCTTTTCCGGCGGCGCGGAGATGGTTGTATTTTCCGGCTCGTCATTATTTTCCTGATAACGGGCAATAAGAATTTCCGGCATGATGATGCCGCTTTTTCGCAAAGAGATTGCCACTTCTTTTGGGGAGTAGCCCTTTTTGAAGGCGCGTCTGAAATATTCCGCAAGCTGTTCCGCCGCTTCCTCTCTTGAGCAGCTGTCTTCTTTTTCCGGCAAGCCGCTAATTATTTGCTGTGCCCTCTTTATGTTCTTCAGCTTGAATTGTGGTGGTTTTTTCATAGTCTTTCTCCTTCGCCGGGAATGAGCGGAGCTTAAAATATTTTTTCCGCTATTCCAAAATTCCCAGTGCGCGGAGGGGGTTCTTCGTGGCAAGATGGCACAAGTGCTACGCCCTTGTGCCATCTTGCAATGGGGGCAAGCCCCCCTTGACCCCCAATGGCGCTCGGCGCTTCGCTTCTCGCACCAGAAAGGCAGAAAGGCATGAAAGGCAAAAAAACAAAAGGCATCAGCCGCACGGCTGAAAAAACGTGGGTGTCCGCTCGCGTCACCCAGGCGGAAAAATTGCTCCTGAAAAATCAGGCCGAAATCGCCGGACTGTCCCTGAGCGAATTTCTGCGGCGCAATTTTCTGGGCGGCAAGCCGCTCGTCGCGCACACTGACTTGAAAATCCTGATGGAACTCAGGCGCGTTGGCGGATTGCTGAAATACAATTTTACCGCGATGCGGGATTGTCATGCGCCGTTTGACGTGTGGGCAAAAATGGATGGCGCTTTTGCGGAATTGTGCAAGCTGATGGAAAAAATAAGCCACTCATTCCATGATAGTTAAAAAAATAAAAAACTCTGGAACAGCCAAACCAAAAGAATGGCAAATTGGCGATCTCGTTGATTATATCCGCAACCCCGATGTGAGGAACAAGGGAGAGAAGATAGAACACGCTGGCGGATTGAATTTTTTAACTTCAACGCATGTGGCGCAGAAGCTGGAGATGATCTGCCTTGCGAGGGAAACCAGTCGCAGCAAAATGCCGGTCAATCATTTTGTATTTTCATGGCCGGAAGGAGAACAGCCGACACCGAAGCAGGTTGACGAGCTGGTTGCCTTTTTTCTTAAGGAAATGGGGCTGGAGGGACATCAGGCAATCTACGGATTGCACAATGACACGAAGAATTTTCATGTGCATATCGCGGTGAACAGAGTCCACCCTGAAACCCTGAAAGTTGTCAGGGTCAACAAGGGATTCGACATCAGACAGGCGCAAAAAGTCAGGGCGCTGATTGAAAAAATGCAGGGCTGGTCGCCTCTGGAGAACGCTCCGTATGTGGTGACGGAAGAAGGCGAAGTGGCCCAGAGAATAACTCCCCAGGAGCCAAAACCTACGGCAAAAGCTGTGGAATTTGAGCTGGCGACAGGCGAAAAATCAGCGCAGAGAATTGCCCAGGAAAAAGGGCATGGCATCATAAAAAACGCAAAGTCATGGGAAGAATTGCACACCGGCCTGAAAAAAATAGGTATGCGTTTTGAAAAGAAAGGATCAGGCGCAATCATTTGGGTAGGTGAAACGGCGATAAAGGCATCCTCGGTTGACCGCTCTTTCAGCATGGGCAAGCTGATTAAAAAACTTGGCGACTTTGTGGCCGGTAACTACGGCGAGGAATTGCCAAAGATTGAACCGGAGCCATTGAACGAGGCAATAGCCCAGGACTGGCGGATTTTTCATGCCGCTTCGGAGGAACTGGACAGGCGCAAGGAAGAAATTACCGAAAAAAATGAAAAGGAGAAGGCTGAACTTCTGGAAAGGCAACACAACGAGCGAAAGGAAAAATTGCCGCCCATTGCGGCCAGATACGGACAGGCCATTTTTCATATTGGCAGTTATTGCCTGAAGCTCCAGCACAGGGAAGAAAGACTGAAATTGCGGGAAATGATTCGGAGAAGGACGCCATCATTCGCAAGACCGCGTTTCAGGGACTGGCTGTTACGCAGGGGAAAAGTTTTATTGCCCAGGCCAAAAGCCAAAAAAGAAGATGAGGAAAGACACAGCCCGCCCCCTGCAATCCCGCCGCAGCCATTCACTCAAACTCCACAAGAGCTGGCGTTTCTGGAATACGCAAAGGCAGTTAACGCCGACCGCTATCGGGTTACAGTCATAAAAATGGGTGAGGACGGAACCCGCAAGGTATTCATCCTGGACAAAAAGGACGGACAAAGCATGGGCTTTACGCCTGATGAGCTTGTCCAGAAAATCCCCGAACTCCTGAAGTTCCAAAATCGCGGGGAAAATATCTACTATACGCCGTTGTCCGAGGACAAGCATCATATCCTGCTTGACGATGTAAGCCCAGAAAATGTTGTCAGACTGCAAAAAGACGGCTACAAGCCAGCGGCCATCATTGAAAGCTCGCCTCGCAACTTCCAGTGCATTTTGACCATTCCCAAATTTGGTGGCGAGTTTGACCGGCAAATCGCCAATCAGCTTACGGCAATGCTTAATAAGGAATATGGCGACACCAAATTATCCGGCGCGATCCACCCGCACCGCGCTCCAGGCTTTGAAAACCGCAAACCAAAACACAGGCGCGAGAATGGCTCATATCCGCTTGTGTTTCTCCGTCATGCCATCCAGCAAATATGCAGAAAAGCCATAGTGGAAGCAAGGAAAATTGAGCAGGCAATGGCGAAGCAAGCCGCCGAAAGAAAAAAGGCCAGACCATTTTATGCCGTTTTCAACCCGGGTAATCCGCAACAGGCATATTTCGCGCATTATGAAAACATCCGCTCCCATTTGACCATAGAAGATTTTTCCCGCGTTGACGCCATGATTGCCCTGCGGATGAGGGCCAACGGCCATTCTCCCGAAGCCGTACTTGCCGCCATCAGGGATTGCGCCCCACAAATCAGGACTGGTATGGAAAAAAGACGAAACTGGCCAGCATACGCCGAGCGCACCATGAATTATGCCTTCGGCTTTGCGGGCGACAGGGACTTGCAGAGAAACGCCCGTTATCTTGAATTATGGAGAAAAATTGAAAATCCCTCATTCAAAGGAGAATATAGGATGCGGGCTTGAAAAATGGATGTTCAGGACGCTTCAAGGGACTGGTTAGGCTGTGCAAAATTTTCTTGAAGCTACATAAGAGTGGATTTATTTTGCTGACATGAAAGCACCTATCAAGGCAGCAAACACTTTTGCCGAAATCATCGGAATTGCCGACACACAGAGCGATTCAGCGCTTGAGCTTCCACTGTATCTGTGTCCGGCTGAAGCCGGTTTTCCCTCTCCCGCTGACGATTTTGTTGAACAAAGGCTCAATCTCCACAAACATCTGGTCAGAAACGAGGCGGCGACATTTTTTGTGCGGGCGCATGGAGAATCCATGATCAATGCCGGAATTATGGACGGCGACCTTCTTGTGGTTGACCGCTCCGTTCCCGCCGAGCATAACCGCATTGTGATTGCCGCCCTGGAAGGCGAGCTTACAGTAAAAAAACTTGTGCGCCGCAAGGAGAGAGTCTTTCTTGCTCCCGCAAATCCCGAATATCCTGATTTTGAAATAACCCATAGCGAATATGTCCATATTGTCCAGCCCCCAAAAGGTAATCCACTTCAAATGAGAGTTATCTGCTTACCAGCATGTCGTGTTTCCTGGTTGTCGTGTTTCCTGGTTTCTGAATTGACCTGTGATGTGGATAAAGGCGCCGGAATGGGGCCAGCCGAGAATGGGCCAGCAAGGAGCTCGTCGGAGGCTGACCCCATTCCGGTCACAAAATGCTGACACCTTTTTACGAATTCTGCCGGGGGTAAGCCCGATAATGCGCTATGCGGTCGTGTTTCATTGTACTTTTTTTGCCATTCCCGGATCAATGTTCTTGCTTCATTTATTGTGAAAAATTGGTTCATGTTCAGACATTCATCACGAAAACGGCTATTGAAAGATTCAGCATAGCCATTTTGCCACGGTGAAGCCTTTTCAACCTTTAATCCTTCCACGCCAGTGGCCGCAAGCCAGCTGCTCACAGCTCTTCCCAAAAATTCGCTGCCATTGTCTGAACGGATACCTGTTGGCACACCTCTTTCCGATACAAGATTATTCAGAATTTCAACGATTTTTGCTCCAGTTATGGATTGAGCCACCTCAAGCGCTATGGATTCCCGCGTATATTCATCGGTTATGGCAAGGATTTTCAATGGACGCCCATTTTCAAGACGATCAAATACAAAATCATAGGCCCATATATCATTGCGATATCTTGCCTGCCTATTGTTGCAGGCATTGGCCGATAATCCACTGGTTCGCCTTTTCTTTTTGTGGGGTCCCACACGGTAGCCCTCACGACGCCAAATCCTGTACACGCGTTTTGCGTTGATTTGCCAGCCTTCCAAACGTAGCATGGCAGTGATGCGCCTGTAGCCAAACCGGGGATTCTCGCGGACAAGAGCTTCAATCCTTTTGACCAGAGTTTCTTCCTTATTGGCGGATGGCGGCGTCAGCCTTTGTGTGGAGCGGGACTGTCCGGTAACCGCGCAAGCCCGACGTTGCGAAATGGCAAACATCTTCTCAAGATGATTTACCGCATCTCTGCGCTTCGCCGGGCTCAAAAGTTTCCCCTTGCCAGCTCCTTGAGCATTTCCTTATCCAGGGTCAATTCCCCAACAAGCCGTTTCAAACGGGCATTTTCTTTTTCAAGCTCCACAAGCCTTTTGGCCTCTTCACTTTTCATGCCGCCATACTGGTTTCTCCAGCGATGGAAAGTGGATTCGGCAATTTCCAGCTGCTGGCAAACTTAAAAGTGGTATAGCAGACGGGGTATACTCAAGGCCCTGCCCGGCATTCAGCCTGGTATCCGCTTCCTGAAGCAAACGGACAATTTGTTGTGGAGTACGACGTTTCTTACCTTTCATGAGTGGTCTCCTTACCCTCTTTTACAAGGGTGTCAGTCTCATTGAAAGTGGATCAATTTTAGGGGAGCACTCCAATATCTGGGGCGTGGTCATTTATGCAATCCACAAACTCTAACAAGCAGATATGGGCATTGATTGACTGCAACAATTTTTACGCTTCCTGCGAAAAATTGTTCAGGCCTGACCTATGGGGAAAGCCTGTTGTGGTTTTGTCCAACAACGATGGCTGCATTATCGCCCGAAGCAGGGAGGCGAAAGCTCTCGGTATTCCTATGGGCGAACCGGCATTCAAGCTGAAGCTATTACTTGAAAAACATGGAGTTACAATCTTTTCGGCTAATTTTGCCCTTTATGGTGACATTTCCAGCCGGATAATGAACATCCTGGAATCGTTATGCCCGAAATGCGAGCAATATTCCATAGATGAAGCCTTTCTTCAGCTTGACGGGGCTATTTTGCCCAACCTGGGGGGATTTTGCGCTGATCTTCGCAAGACGATTCAGCAGTGGACGGGAATAACAGTTTCGGTTGGAGTAGGCATGACGCCCACTCTCGCAAAACTGGCCAATCATATTGCCAAGAAAAATCCGCAATTTCATGGTTTGTATTCTCTTGCCCGAAAAAGCACCGAGATTGACAGCTGGCTTGCCAGGATTCCAGTTGCCGAGATTTGGGGAATGGGGAAGGGGCATTGCAAAAAACTTCAGGCAAATGGCATTTCAACCGCGTTGGCCATGAAAAATGCCGATGATGTGTGGCTAAAGAAGAATTTGACCATCACAGGGTTTTGCACAGCTCTTGAATTGCGTGGCATAACCTGTCAGACAACATGGGAAAATCCCGACTGGAAGCGTAAGACCATTCTTCATTCCCGCTCATTTGGAAACAGGATTCATGGTTTTGAGGAGCTATCGGAAGCCGTATCAACATTTACCGCAAGATGCGCGGAGCGCATGAGGGCAATGAGGCTGGTTGCGGGAGGGATATGGGTGCGCATACGAACCAGCAACTTTGACAGCGGATACTATGCCAATTCCGGAAGCGCCAGTTTTCTTGCCTCCACGGATGATACAGCCATTCTTATAAAAAAGGCAAAGCACATCCTGCAAAACATATATGCCTCTGGCTATCCATACGCCAAAGCCGCAGTCATGTTTTTTGATCTTGCTGAAAAAGACAAACGCCAGTTGAGCATGTTTGAAACGACAACAGAAAAATCAGATAATCTGATGGCGGCTCTGGACAGAATTAACCAGAGATACGGCAAATTGACCTTGCGTTTTGGGGCAATGGGGTTGCATGTCGCGGACTGGAACATGAAGCAGAAAAGACGCAGCCCTGGTTATACAAGCGACTGGAATGAACTGGCTATGGTAAGATGGTCATGTACCCCCGGCAAAGCCGGGGGCTTGAATTGTGAGCCGCTCAAAGCGGCTGAATATTTGGGCCGCCTGAAGGCGGCTAGTTCAACAGATTGAGTTGATCCAAACGTCTGTCTTCGGCTTCCTGGTTACGGATATATTCCCGGATCATTTTTTCATCACGTCCTACTGTGGACACATAATATCCGCGCGCCCAAAAGTTTTGCCCAACAAAATTCCTTGCCCTACCCTGTACATCTCTGGCGATGGCTATTGCGCTTTTCCCTTTGATAAAACCCACTACCTGGCTTACAGAATATTTGGGCGGAATTGCTATACACATATGGATATGATCGATACACAGATGCCCTTCTATTATCTGGCTTTCGCGTTGACGCGCCAATTCATGGAATATGTCTCCGAGATAATGACGCAGTTTCTCATATAAAATTTTGCGGCAACATTTGGGAATCCAGACAACGTGATACTTGCAGTCCCATACTGTATGACTTAAACTTGAATTTATCTTCATGGACAAGCCTCCTCTTGCTCGCACTGAGCAGCTCACAACGAGGAGGCTTGTCCTTACTTCCGCATAAGTCAAACTCTGCTAGTCCCCCAGCATAGCTGGGGGGTTTCCCATTTCACTAAATAAAAAATGAGATGTTCAAGTTGTTTTGGGGGTAATTGTTTTTGCTAAAACTTCTCCCAAAGCCCTTTCTCAAAAATTCTTCACACCGCATGGATAGCCACTTTGTTGCTCCCCCATTGGCAAATTTGTGCATCCCCAAGATGCGATTCCCCATAAAGCACTATATGCTCGAAATCCCCAGCCTGCCAACCTGTCATATATACGCTCCTAGGGCAAAATCACGCATAATATAACTATCTGAAATTACAGGCTAAATTTAAAATCGTAAGAATTGAAATATCCAATAATATCAACTGGATGCGATTGTTCATGATTTTGCCCTGTATCCGCTACTAAATCTTCCCTCATTGACCATAGGAAAAATTTTCCTCTCATTTTTTCGTGGCACCTGTGGTGAAAAGCTCGCGCCTTATTTTTGTAGTTCAACATATTGAAATTACATGCTAAATTAAAAAATTTTGCCTTTGGCACTGTCGTTGCATATTGCCCAATGACAGGAAAAATTTTCTGCTATCCGTAAAGCAGGTTAGCAGTTCAGGTAACGAAGGCGCGTCATACACGCCATACAAGATATGCGATTTCAACGGAGGAAATTATGGGCCTTTCAGCCAGCATGTGGACAAGCGTTTCAGGGTTGCTCTCCCACGGCAACAAGATGAATGTAGTGGGCAATAATATAGCCAACGTCAGCACCATCGGATTCAAAAGCCAGCGGATGGACTTCAACGACTATCTTTATCTGGGAGGCGCTTCGACCAGCGGCCCCACCCAGATAGGCGCTGGCGTTGCAACCTATGCTGTTATTGGCGACTTTTCGCAGGGTTCGCTTGAGTCCACAAATTCAGTTACAGATATCGCCATTGACGGCAACGGCTTCTTCAAGGTTCGCAAGCCCAATAGCGAAGATATGTACTACACCCGCGCCGGCGACTTTTACTTCAACGCCGAGCGCCAGCTCCAGAATCCGGAAGGCTATCGCCTCCAGGGCTGGAAAATAGACAATTCCACACGCCTGACCTTCAAGAACGATTCCGTCAACCTGGGCGAAAACCGGGCCAACGAATCCGCCTTTCAGGGCACGGGCACGCCGCAGGACATTATCTTGGATTCCTGGTATCTTGAACCGCAGCGCACAAGTAGCGTCAGCTTCACCATGGGTCTGACCAGCGACGGCGCCAGTGACCGCTCCACCAGCACGACCAGCCCGATGACTGCGCTCTTTGACCAGTGGGACGCCACCAAGAATCCGCCAATGCCGGACGCATCCGCCCCGACTCACTCCTCGATCAAGGTTTATGACGAGGGCGGCAACGCGCACACACTTACGGTTTACTACGACCAGGTGGCGACAAAGGGCAATGCCTATGAAATTCAGGGCTTGCCGGCCGGCTACACCATGTACGAATATGTCGTTACCATTCCGCCGGAAGAAGACATGCGCAGCTACGGCGGCCAGGGTTACGACCCCGAGACCAAGGAATGGGCCAAGGAACCGACCAATATGTATAATCCCGATCCTGATGTCTGCAACAAGAAAGCTGGCATGCTGATGACCGGCCACCTGATTTTCGATGCCTCCGGCAACCTGGTCAACCAGACAGCCTACACTTACGGCGGCAACGAAAAGGATATGGGTGACAACAACCAGTATGACGGTAATCCCGCCGAGCTGGGCTCTTGGCAGTCCACCAAGTTTTCGAGCAACGGCCTGCCAGTCTTCACGGCCAATTTTACCGGCCAGCCTCTGGCCAATACGGTCAACGAAACCACGACGGACGGCAAGAGCCAGGCCCAGGAATATATTATTGAACTTGATCTTGGCCTACGCAATCTCGGCGGCAAGAATGGTGATTGGGAGCCATCTGCGTCTTCCCTTGAAGATTTGAGGGCTGAAACTACGACAACGACTGAGGAAATTTACAAGACGCCCCCGACATCTGGAACAAAATATTCCGAAAAACCTAATATTTATTACTACAAAGATGATGATGGCAAGTTGCAGCCAGCAATAGTGGTGTCAGAGGATGTTGACCCGAATGACAAAACAAAAGGCACAAAGCAGTTTATTTATAAGCAAAATCCTGATGGTACTAAAGGCGATAAGCTTGATCCCCAACCTACCCAGATTTTTACCAAGGAACTGGTGGACGGCCCCAGGATTGCGCTTGATACGGTTGTCAGTGACTCGCTAACTGGGGAGAAAGATTCAGTCTATACCCTCAGACTTGTTAAGGATGATCCTAATTCTGACAAGAAAAAATATGACAGCCAAAAAGTCGAAATAGACAATGGCAAGATTTATAAAGTCAAAGACGATGGTACGAGAGGAGATGAGATCCCGCTAAAAGATTTTGAAAATCCGGATGGCACCTATGCATTTTATATAGAGCAACAGAATAGCAAGGGCGTTGTTGCAAAACCTGACCCTGTCTTGGGGAATGGTGTTGATCCCACAAAGGTTCTTTACCGCGATGAAAATGGGGACTATCGGGAAGCGTATGAGAATGGCGAGTTAAAGGCTGAAGCTCGCGGTCAAAGCCTCTATGTGAAAGCTTACGAAGTGGTGGATCACAATGTGGTCAAGTTCGGCAACGTGCCGACATTCGCCAATGCCGAGCGCATGGAGAACGCGACCACGTCCGGCAACAAGAGCTTCATAACCCAGGACGCGAGCCAGAACGGCTATGCCAGCGGCATACTGTCCAGCACCAATATCACCAACGACGGCGTGGTGTACGGCTACTACGACAACGGACAGACCGTGCCCCTTTACCAGATCGCCCTTTATGATTTCCACAATCACCAGGGTCTGAGAAGGGAGGGGGGCAACCTCTATGCCCAGACCAGAGAATCCGGGGAGGCCCGCCAGGGAGTGGCAGGCGAGGCGGGATTTGGCGTAACCCGCGCCTACAATATTGAAATGTCCAACGTTGACCTGAGCCGGGAATTCGTGAACATGATCACCACCCAGCGCGGCTTCCAGGCCAACTCCAAGGGCATAACCACAGTCGACACCATGCTCGAGACAGTAATCGGCATGAAGAGATAAACCAACAGCGTAGCGCGGGTAAAAGCCCGCGCCGTAAAAAGATTTTTTACGAATTTCTCCCTAAAACCTGCCGCGTCCGCTCTTTTGGGCGGACGCGAAATTCCTCCGTTAGTACACCCGGCTTCTATTTTGGAAGTCGGGTTTGTCCGTTTATGGTTCTTTATCATCATCAACCATAGCCACAGGGATAGGCGGCAACCAGCGCGGCACGAGCCTGCGTTCTTCCTTTGGCCCTGTCCAGTAGGAATGCCAATGAGCTCGTCTTATATGCGGTCTTGGGCCTTGATGAGAACCATGAACTGTATCTGAATGGCTAACTGACCGTATTTTCTCTCCAAAAGCTGTTCCAAGTATCACAACGCGTGGTTTATCTGGCGGAAAAAGCCTCCAACCGGTTTTTACCTTTTGGGGAGTTGGATAATGCGCTGATTCAAGTCCTGCTCCTTCCTTATCAGAAACGCCATATGCGCAGAGGTATATCAACAAATTAAGGGCTGACCTTACTCCGGCATATTCATCACTGTCACTCACCGGCAATTTGACTCCTATGACCTCAAGTGAGGCTTCCGCTTTATTGCGTAAAAATTCGAGCGCTTGTCGAAGATTCCATTCACCCAGTGGAATGTCCTTTATAAGCAATCCAAAATTGTCTTTCAAGAAGAGGATACGCAAAATGTGTATGCCATGTCGGGCATCATATCCAGACATAGCAAAAAAACCGCTCCATGTGTCACCCTCAACTTCAATCCCATCAGGTGTATCAACGTAAATACACCATGAAGGCAAGTGAACAAGAATTTGTGAGGGAAGTGTGCCGTCCAGCGGCATCTCAACAAGGGATTGGTACACATCGCGATCATAACGAATAATATCCTGAGCGGGACGCCATGCGGCTACAGCCGCGACAAGCTGGATAAAAAAAATGTCATTGACGTCGAGCTCAGCCTTGCCAAGAATTTCTTTTCCAATATCAATCCATGCGGCCTGGGGCAGAAAAATATCTCCGTTCCATTCGGGAAGCTCCGAACCTTTCATGGAACGCATAAAATCAGCCTTTCGCCATACGTCAGGAAATCGTTTGCCAATTTCCTGCATAAGCCTGAGCGGTAGTGGTGTTTTCATACGCTGTTTGTGGCATGACATGGAGGGAAATGCAAGAGGAGAGTTGGATTGGAGTAGCTCTAACTTTATGCTCTCATCATAGCTTGATTCAAGCGTGTAGCCGAAATTCCGGGCGATAACCCACATTTTGACCGACAGTGGAAGATTGAAGCAAAGAAAACTCATCTGCTGGAGTCAATTCTTTCAGTCCATTTTGCAAGGCATCGTTTTTTGCCGCCTCCAAAGCCGTTTTTATATCCTTGAATTGCATAATTTGCGCCCCAGGCGGCAAAGTGGCAGTGGTATGCCATTTGCCGTCAGTATAAAGGCTCTGACCAATGCTCCCAACTTGGTTGTCATAATAAACGCGCCGCAGGACATGGCCTTCCAGTTCGTAGCCGTTATGCCGGTTTGAAACCGTATATTCTGTGCGTTTTTCAGGTGTTCCGAAAGAGAGCTTGCATGGCAGTTGAGGAGCAGCTTCCTGGGTTGTCTGGGTAGCAGTAACTGGTTCGGTCTTTTCCAATATTTGGGGTTGCCAATTGGAAACATATTCCGGATTTTCCTGCATTTTTTGTAATTCACGGATAACAGCGGCATGATTTTCGCGTGTAAGTTCAAGCTCGGCTTTTTGGGGAAATTCCTTGCCAAGAGTGGAATTGATTGTTTGCAGTTCGGATTTTTCCTGAGCCGCTTTTTCTCGCTGGGCTTTGATAGCCTCATCAAGACCGGTAGCCAGAAAATTGTCCATGCGCTGAAACAATCCAGCAAGACTCAATTTGTCATCAAACATATAAACAAGATTATATGGCCGAAATTCCTGTCCTTCCGCTCCTTTGAGGGCAAGCCTGAAGCCGTCATTGTCGCCAATGCCGCGATACCGCTCCACGGAAACCTCAAAACCGCGATATGTGCCAAAAGGATATTTTGCGGATGAGTTTCTGGTAACTTCCTTTATGCCGTCCAGAAGATGGTTTTTCATTTTCTCGTTGTCCTGGACATAAAGCACATTCTGGCCGATACGAAGCTCAACCTTGATTTTTTCCTTGCCCTTGTCAGTAACATGATGGGTATTCTCATCCCTGAGCCTTATATTCTGGGCATAGACGTTTTCAGCCTTGGCAAGTCTTTCGTCTGTGGATTTCAGCCATTTCAGACGGTCGCGCAACCTGTGTTGCGCCCGCTGGTGCTGGGAGTAAAGGGCTTCCAGCTTCCGTAAATCGCTTGCCAGCTGCACCTGCATGAGAATCAGGGGATTGCCGGAAGCGGCGGCTTTCATTTCAGCGGCGTTGGCGGCTTCGGAGGCCACATCATCAATGACGCGCTGGAGCAGATCACCCTTGCGAAATTGCTCAATCGCGGCTGACTTGTACTCTATGGTCTGCCACATCCGGGCGTCGTATGTCCGCTTTGTGGCGTAATTGTAGATTTCCACGCTGAAATTGTCGGGGTCTTTTTCATAGAACATGTTGCCCTGGCGGATTATGCGGCCATTGCGTTGTTCAAGATCGGATGGACGCCACGGCGCGTCCAGATGGTGAGCGGCAACAAGACGCTGCTGCACATTCATCCCAGCGCCCATCTTGGCTGTGGAGCCAAGCAGGATGCGGCAACGGCCATCATTCATGTCGCTAAACAGCTTTGCCTTGCGCAGATCGGTATTGGCGTCATGGATGAAAGCGATCTCATTGGCCGGAATGCCTTTGTCCATCAGTTTTTTCTTTATATCGTCATAAACGGAAAATTTGCCGGAGGACAACGCAATCAGGGCGTCCATGTCCGCAGCCACGGTCGGATCGGCTCCGCTGTCGTCATCCTCGTCAGTTTCAAATGCCGGATTGTCCGTACCTTTTGCGGCCAAAGCGGTATCTGGCAGAGGTTTGCTGTCAATGGAAGAACTGCCTTTTGGCGTGGACAGATCGCAAAACACAAGCTGTGTCCCGCGATCTTTGGCAGTATCTTCCCATATTTTGTATATCCGCTCCACAGCCACATTTATTTTTGAACCCTCAAAATCATCAGCTTCGGGATTAATCAGCCTGAAATCCAGCCCTGCCTTCCGTTCGTCATTGGTGATTTTTAAGGGATTGTCCTCACGCGGGTCTTTGGGCAAGTGTTCCATGCGGTAAATGATGCTTTCCATGTATTCAGCCTGATCCGGAGAGCGTTCCACAACATCATTGTAGGGCTTGCCATCTTTTACAGGAGGGGTATATGGGCGTTGTCCGGCTTCCTTTGCCTGCTGGTCAAGGTCATTCTTTGTAATGACATCCGCAAAGGAGCGATACATGGAAAGCAATTCCGGCACATTCTGGAATTTGGCAAAGCGCGATTTTAACTTGTAGTTGACGCCTGTTTTAGGATATATTTATTTGAAATTATAGGATAAAAATTTTTTAAATATTTTTGATACCCTGAAAGTTACCCGGCAAAACGCGAGATGGGAAAACACGTCGTTGTACGCTGCGGGATAGGATGTTTACAGGGGCGCAGCGTCAGAAGGTTCCCGCATTTTCTGTCCCGTTTTTTCGATTTTCTTTTTGGACGTTCCGGGATAGCATATTATGCCATATCGCTTTCAGGAGTCCTCCCATGACCTTCCACGCCATTCTCACCAAATACCGCGCCGTTTCCTTTTCCGAACGCGACAAGGGCGACCGTTTTGAACGCTTGATGCAGGCTTTTCTGCAAACGGTGCCGTGGTATGCGGGCACGTTCCGGCATGTCTGGCTCTGGCGGGAATTTCCGTACAAGCAGAACCTCGGCGGCAAGGATACGGGCATTGATTTGGTTGCCCAGACCGTTGAGGGAGATTTCTGGGCCATTCAATGCAAGTGCTACGCAGAAACAGCCCACATCGACAAGCCCGCCGTGGACAGTTTTCTGGCCACGTCCAGCAAGCAGTTTATCAACGATCAGCTGCAAACGACTTCCTTCGCACTCCGGCTCTGGATATCCACCACCAACAAATGGGGCAGTGAGGCGGAAAAAGCCATCCGCCATCAGGAACCGCCGGTACAGCGCATCAGCCTTGCCGATCTGGAAAACGTGCCCGTGGACTGGGCCGCGCTGGAACAGGGCATCAGCGGCGCACAGGCCCGGCAGGAACGCAAGCAGCCGCGCCCGCATCAGCAGGCGGCCATAACCGCCTTTCACGAGCATTTCCAGACCGGGGATCGCGGCAAGCTGATCATGGCCTGCGGTACGGGCAAGACCTTCACTTCCCTGAAAATTGCGGAGAATGAAACCGGCGGCAGGGGGCTTGTGCTGTTTCTGGCTCCCTCCATTGCGCTGGTGGGTCAGACCCTGCGGGAATGGACGGCGGAAACATCGACGGACATATTCCCCATCTGCATCTGCTCCGATCCTGAAGTCAGCAAAAGCAGAAGTAAAAAAGATGATGATCAGGACGGCTACAGCGTCACCGATCTGGCATATCCTGCGTCCACCAATGTGGATGACATTGTGCTTCAGTTCCGGCTGGCGGAAAAATTCCATGCGGACAGTATGTTGGTTGTCTTTTCCACCTATCAGTCCATTGCCGTCATTGCGGAAGCGCAAAAGACCTTTCAGCGGCCCTTTGATCTGATTATCTGCGACGAGGCCCACAGAACCACCGGCGTCACGCTGAAGGACGCGGAAGATTCCGCCTTTGTGAAGGTGCATGACAACGCCTTCATTCAGGCGAAAAAGCGCCTCTACATGACGGCCACCCCGCGCCTGTATGCGGAAGAGAGCAAGAAAAAGGCGCAGGATGCCGAAGCCTGGCTCTGCTCGATGGATGACGAAGCCCTGTACGGGCCGGAGGTCTTTCGCATCGGCTTTGGCGAGGCGGTCGATAAGAATCTGCTGGCGGATTACAAGGTGCTTGTGCTGACGCTCAGCGAAAGCCAGATTCCCGCCGCTCTGCAAGCCGCCGTGGCGGACAGCAGCAAGGAGATCAATACCGACGACGCAAGTAAGCTCATCGGCTGCATCAATGCCCTTTCAAAGCGGATGCTCATTGACGAGGGCCTGCTGAAGACCTCCGATCCCGCGCCCATGCGCAAGGCGGTCGCCTTCTGTCAGAACATCAAGATTTCGAAACGGATCAGCGCGGTCTTCAACGGTTTCAAGGAAAGCTATTACGACAGCCTGACGCAGGAGGAACGCGCGGAAATGGTCAGCGTATCCGCGCAGCATGTGGACGGAACCATGCCCGCCACCACCCGCGACGAAAAGCTGTCATGGCTCAATGCCGCCCCTGCCGACGGCAACGAATGCCGCATCCTGACTAATGTGCGCTGCCTTTCCGAAGGTGTGGACGTGCCTTCTCTGGACGCGGTGCTGTTTCTTTCGGCCCGCAATTCCCAGATCGATGTGGTGCAGTCCGTGGGGCGCGTCATGCGCACGGCTCCGGGAAAAAAATTCGGCTACATAATTATTCCTGTCCTTATTCCTTCCAATGTCACGCCGGAAGAAGTGCTCAACGACAATAAGCGCTTTGCCGTGGTCTGGACAGTCCTCAATGCCCTGCGGGCGCATGATGACCGTTTCAGCGCCATGATCAACAAGCTGGAACTGAATCGCCACAAGCCGAAGGACGGCGGTACGGTGCTGATCGGCGGCATTGGCGACGGACACGCGCCGGAGGAGGAAGGCAGCACGCCCCCGACAGGCAAGGGACGCGGCGCAACAACGCAGCTCCCGCTGCCCCTGCCACATCTTCAGGAGTTGCAGGGGGCCATTTATGCCCGCATGGTGCAGAAGGTCGGCAATAAACGCTACTGGGAACAGTGGGCGGCGGACGTTGCCCAGATCGCTCAGGGCTATATGGAACGCATCGACCGCCTGATCGCCGTTCCCGGCCCGCACAAGACCGCCTTTGACGACTTCCTGTCCGGGTTGCGCAAGAATATCAATCCCGCCGTCACGCCCGGCGAGGTGGTGGAAATGCTGGCCCAGCACCTGATCACCAAGCCGGTCTTTGAAGCGCTGTTTGAGGATTATTCCTTTGTGCAGCACAATCCCGTTTCCCGCGCCCTGCAAGGCATGCTTGATCTGCTGGAAGCGCAGGCGCTGGAAAAGGATACCGTCGTGCTTTCGCGCTTTTACGAATCCGTCAAAATGCGCGTTTCCGGCCTCGACAATGCCGAAGCCCGGCAGCGCGTCATCGTGGAGCTGTACGACAAGTTTTTCCGCACGGCCTTTCCCCGCACGGTGGAGAAACTCGGCATCGTCTATACCCCCGTGGAAATCGTGGACTTCATCAACCGTTCCGTGGCCGATGTCCTGCAGGCGGCCTTCGGGCGCTCCCTTTCCGATGCAAACGTGCATATTCTTGACCCCTTTACAGGGACAGGAACGTTCATCGCTCGCATGATTGAGAGCGGCCTCATCGCGCCGGAGGCTCTGCCCCGCAAATACGCGGCGGAGCTGCACGCCAATGAAATAGTCCTGCTGGCCTACTATATCGCCTCCATCAATATCGAAAATGCCTACCATGCCACACAGGGCGAAAGCGCCGCCTATACGCCCTTCAACGGTATCTGTCTGACGGATACCTTCCAGCTTGGCGAAACCGATGACGCCAACTGGCTCTATGCGCCCGCCCTGCCGCAAAATTCCGAACGGGTGCAGGCCCAGCAGAACGCTCCCATTCAGGTCATCATCGGCAATCCGCCCTATTCCGTAGGCCAGAAATCCGCCAATGACGATGCGCAAAACCAGTCCTATCCCAAACTGGAACAGCGCATTGCCGCAACCTACGCCGCGCATTCGGACAAGACCAACAAGAACGCCCTCTATGATTCCTATATCAAGGCGTTCCGCTGGGCTTCGGACAGGCTGGACAAACAGCACGGCGGCATCATCGCCTTTGTATCCAATGGCTACTGGCTGGACGGCAACGCTATGGACGGCTTCCGCAAAAGCCTTGAGGCGGAGTTCAGCGCCATCTATGTTTTCAATTTGCGCGGCAATCAGCGCACCAGCGGCGAAACCTCGCGCCGGGAAGGGGGAAAGATATTCGGTTCCGGCAGCCGCACACCCATTGCCATTACCGTGCTGGTCAAAAAGCCCGGCCATACGGGCAAGGCGATTATCCAGTATCACGACATCGGCGATTATCTGAGCCGGGAAGAGAAGCTTGCCATCATTGCCCAGAAGCGCAGCATCCTCAATCCCGCCATGAACTGGACGCAGCTCCGCCCCAACGCGCATGGCGACTGGCTCAATCAGCGCAATGATATTTTCGGCAGTTTCATTCCTCTTGGGGACAAAGATAACAAGGATAACAAACAAACATTCTTTGTTCCGTATTATTCTAGTGGAGTAAAAACTCAGCGTGACGCATGGTGCTATAATTTTTCGTACAAAAAATTGCATCAAAATATTCAGTCAACAATTGACTATTACAACAGCATGGTGGAATCCGGAAGAGATACGCCCTTACTTGATGCTTCAAAAATAAGCTGGTCTGCAAACCTTCAAACAGCTTTCTCCAAAAAGCGAGAAATAAAATTTGAGGAAAAAGATAGTCAAATTTGTTTGTATCGCCCGTTTAACAGGCTTAATATCTATTTCAATAGAGATTTAAACGAAAGACTCTATCAAATGCCGAAACTCTTTCCCACGTCGGAAACAAAGAATCTTGTTATCTGTATAGCTGGGGTTGGAGCGCAACGGGATTTTTCTTCACTCATCACAGAGGCATTACCAGACCTGCACACATTGCAAACAGGGCAATGCTTCCCGCTGTACTATTACGAAAAGAAATCCGTCTACCAGCCGACGCTTTTTGACAGCGAAAAAAGCGAGTACACGCGCAAGGACGGCATAACGAATTTCATTCTGGAACGCTGTCGGGCAAGCTACGGGCCGAAGGTCAGCAAGGAAGACATTTTCTATTATGTCTATGGCCTGCTGCATTCGCCGGACTACCGCCGGACGTTTGCGGCGGACTTGAAGAAGATGCTGCCGCGCCTGCCGCTGGTGGAGAAGCCGTCGGATTTCTGGGCCTTGAGCAAGGCGGGGCGTGCGCTGGCGGAACTGCATCTGAATTATGAGACGCAGCTCCCGCACCCGGATGTGGTGGTTACCGGCGCGGAACAGGGCAAGTTCCGCGTCGAGAAGATGCGCTTCCCTGACAAGCAGGACAAGACGAGCATCGAGTATAACCCGTGGATAACGCTCTCGCATATCCCGCAGGAAGCATATGAGTATGTGGTCAATGGCCGAACCGCCGTGGAATGGATCATGGAGCGCTACCAGATCAAAACGGACAAGGCCAGCGGCATCACCAACGACCCCAACGACTGGGCCACAGAACAGGGCAAGCCGAGGTACATCCTCGACTTGCTCCTGAGCGTGATAACCGTTAGCGTGGAAACAGTGAAGATCGTGAACGAGCTTCCGGGGCTGGAAGTGGCGGAATAGGTTGTCCTTATTCCTCGAAAATGGTCTCTGCGCATCCTAAATCGCAAACTGCATGCAGTATATCCTCACAAGCACAGGTATGAGGTGACATATGGCAATAGTAATTACAGGAACTACGGGTAAACATGTAACCTCCGATAAGTTAAAAAATTTTTTCTATCAGCATACTGAAATTGATGGTTTTGTATACATCGGATACCCAATTCTTCCAACACGTGATGGGGCATACGCAATTGATGCTCTTTTGATATCTCCTCAAAAAGGTCTTGTTATCTTTAATCTTATAGAAGGCAAGACTTGCGATGGATATGAAGACATTCAAGATGATGCTGCAAACAAAGTTGAATCCAGACTTAAAAGTTATAAAGAACTTGTTGAAAAAAGAAAACTCTGTGTTGATATAAATGTTATTACATATGCGCCTGCTATTCATAAAAGTATTCCAATAGATGACGAATATCCTTTATGTACAACAGATCAGGAATTATTAGATGCTCTCTCTGAAATAAATTGGGAAAAGTCAGACTATTATACAAAAGTGGTTTCAGCTTTACAAGCGATTTCAACAATCAGAAAGGGAAGAAAAAAAAGAGCAGTAGAGAATGAGACTTCTCGAGGAGGCAAGTTAAGAGTCCTAGAAGAATCTATCGCAAACCTTGATAACGACCAGAGTCGAGCTGTAATTGAAACAGTTGAGGGTGTTCAACGCATTAGAGGGCTTGCTGGCTCTGGAAAAACAATAATCCTCGCCTTAAAGGCTGTTTACTTGCATGCCCAGCATCCTGAATGGAAAATTGCTGTTACATTTAATACACGCTCTTTAAAAGGGCAATTTAAGAATCTTATAACAACATTTTATATAGAACAGACGAATGAAGAGCCAGATTGGACTAATCTACATATTTTAAATGCATGGGGTGCTTCTGGTAATCAAGAAAGAAATGGTATTTATCAAAGATTTTGTGAAAAAAATGGATTAGATAATTATGTATATTCTGAAGCCAGAAGAAAATTTGGCAACATCGATCCTTTCGGTAGTATCTGTGAAGAAGCATTAGCGGTAACGCCATCTCCTGAACAATTTTACGATGCAATTTTAGTTGATGAAGCACAAGACTTTTCATCATCCTTTTTGAGGTTATGTTATGAATTTCTAAAACCCCCTAAGCGACTCGTCTATGCGTATGATGAACTACAAAATCTACGTTCTCAATCTCTTCCATCTCCTGAAGAGATTTTTGGGAAAAATCCTGACGGTTCCCCCAAAGTTCAATTAACTCTTTCACAAGAAGAGGCTCCACAGGATATCATTTTAAAAAAGTGCTATAGAAATTCACGTCCAGCTTTAGTTACTGCTCATGCTCTTGGATTTGGAATATATAGAACTACAGATGATGGAACCCCCTCACTCATACAGATGTTTGAACAAAATAGCCTATGGCGTGATATTGGCTATAGCATTAAAAGCGGCTCTCTTGAAGATGGACATCACGTTGTTCTTGAAAGAACCAAAGAATCAAGCCCCAAATTTTTGGAAGCGCATTCTCCTATTGACGACTTAATTATTTTTAAATCCTTCTCCTCAAAAGAAGAGCAAGATTACTGGGTTGCAAATGAAATTCAAAAAAATATACAGCAAGAAGAACTCCGCCCAGATGATATTGTGGTCATTAACCCAGATCCACTGACAACACGACATAACGTTGCTTCCATAAGATCTCTTTTATTTCAGAAAGACATAGCATCACATACCGCAGGAGTTGATACAGATCCAGATGTCTTCTTTTTAGAAAACAATGAATCAGTAGCTTTTACAGGAATTTACAGGGCAAAGGGCAATGAGGCTGCTATGGTTTATATTGTCAATTCAGAATCGTGTTACGATACTCCTAGAGGGATAGCGAGGATCAGAAATCAACTTTTCACAGCTATTACACGTAGTAAAGCTTGGGTTCGAGTTCTTGGGATTGGAGAAAGTATGGATAAGCTCATTGAAGAATATCAAAAAATAAAAGAACATAATTTTACACTCGACTTTACATATCCAACTCAAGAAGAAAGACACAATATCAATATAGTAAATCGAGATGTCAGCTCTGGTGAAAGGACAAAAATTGAAATGGGAAATGAACAACTAGCAAGTTTGATTGACAAATTAAAGAAACAAGAGATTTACAAGCAAGATCTTGATAAAAAAGCTCTTTCAGAGTTGCTTAATCTCATCGGAGATAACAATGCATAATAAGTTAAAAAAAACAACTCAAAGAAAAAGCAAAGATCCTACAAAAGCCCCTCATGTACTGTCTACTTTAATGCAGATAAAACATATTACAATTAACTTAATTGACTCATCATTATCTGTAAGTGAAAATTTCCCTATTGTACTCCCCGGTGAGCAAGGTACAGCTTATATAAAAATACCTTCTAAGATTGAAGGATTAAATCGTAAGATGTCATACCAAGACAAATATGACACTTTAGTAGAAAATAAATCTTATAATATAAAGCTAATCGACGGAGCTCTTCTTGGCATGCTGTACACATTTACAGATGGCCAAATCTCAAAGCATACTCTTTTTTACTTTCCATCCCCTCATCTTGAAGAATTTCAAAACAATCAGGACATATATGTCAATGACGAATTATACAGTGATATATTTGATAAAGAACGTGTTATTATCCCAATTCGCTTTGACTATGATCCATCTTCTGCTTCAGCAGTTACTCATCCGCACTCCCATTTGACCATAGGACAATACAAGCACTGTAGAATCCCTGTGAGTTCCCCTCTTAGCCCTTACCAATTTATTGTTTTTATTATTAGAAATTTCTACAATATAGAAATGTTAAAAACTATTAACACTATGCTCCCATTGAAATTCGAGAAAACTCTTTTTGAAGAAGAGGAATTATTAACACATATCAATATAGGAAATTAACATTTTAATACTGTATTGAACACTCCACCGGCTAAAGCCGGTATAATTCTCGCTAAAGCAAGATTAAGTCATTCAGCCTCAATCCTCAATATCTCATCAACATCTTCTTGTTGCGCAATGTATTGCTTGATGACCTTATCGGTCAGATTGCCTCTGTTGCAACAGAAATAGCCACTCGCCCACACATTACTGTCTGGCTGTTTTTGCAAACAAAAAAGCAGAAAAAGTGGTCATGTCCGTTACACTCTTATCCTTTTTACAACCTATTGAAATAACAATATTTTTTGATGTATGACATCATCGTTAGCCTGATAGTAGTGACGCCCACATATGGCGTCCCCAATACTGGCGGTGTAGGTAGGTAGTGTCAAGAATTTTCGCACATTCGCTGGGGCAGCTCTCCTCTATGATTTTCAAATGGCACGCATGGACACTGGGGCTGTGTCTGCCGCCAAGGCCCCGCATTGCGACAAGCCGTCCCCGGCGCGGAGCAATGCGGGGCGGCGGCCTATCCCAATATTCTTTCCGTAAATCTGATATTCAGCAAATTCAGAATGACAACGCTGCCGATGATGATTACGATTGCCGCCAGACAGTGCCAGCCCGCGTATTCCTCTTGGTCACATAGTTTTTTTAATGACGGGAGCAAGTAAAACACGCCACATAAGCCTATGCCGAGGCATACCAATGGCGTCCACGGAATCAGCAAAACATCCCGTATTGGCCGTATTTCCCCGGCTCCAAGCTGAAATCCAGCCCACATGCTCAGGGCAGTATAGGCAAACATGCTGATTATTCCCACAATTAGCAGGGGAAGCACTTCCGACCACTGGATTTTGCTTGCCAGGTATCTGGCTTCCTGAACAACGCTTTTTGTCAATTCGGTCTTTGACTTGGCAACTTCGGCTTCCGCCGTTTCCTTTATATTTTTCAGAAGTTTTCCTGAAGTGTCTTCAATGCGCTTTGGCAGCTTTTCGTAAAAAATGCGCTGGTATTCCATTGCCTCCAGCAACTGCCATACGGCGTCATCCTCGCGGATTTGCAATCTTGCGGCCACTTCGCGCACACGCGCTTCCTGTTCGGGAGTCAGTTTGCCATCGCAAAATTTTTTCATGTCTATGGGCGCGTCAAATGCCATTGCTATCCTCCTATTACCTCGTCAAAAAGTTTCGCGCAAAGCTTGCGCCAGCGTTTCAGTTCTGCCCGTGTGCCAAAGGGCATTTCGGGCAATGCGTAGCGGATGGGCTTGCGTTTTGAGTAGAGCCAGTCGGCCACCCGATTGCCCACTGCGGGAAAATCCAGCGTTTTGCCTTTTTGCTCCACCTGCTCACGGGCTTTTGACGAGTTGTAAAGCTCAAATCGGCCCGCTTCGCCAAAATACAAATTCCGGCATACATGGAGGCGGATATCTGGAAACGCCTCCTGAAAGGAATGAAGCAGTTCAACGGAATCCCTGTGCCGATTGATGATCCAGAATGCCGTAAGCTCCCTGTTCATCTCGGCCAATGCGCCGATCATGATGTCACCATAGCTGGCGGTGCTGGTCTTGGTTCTGGCTGCGGCATTGATTGCCACAATATGCTCGGGATACTTCTGCACCGTATCCAGCAAGTCAGCCCAGCCGTCAGCGTCATCAAGGCTGTTCATCCTGCAAACGAGATTATCCAGCCTAAGGTCTTTGTGCGCCTTGTAAACATCCGGGTTGTCCGTGTCCGTATCAACAAGCAGAACATTTTTATCCTTGCTTAACAGATAATCGACCAGGGCAAAGGAAAACAGGCTTTTGCCCACGCCTCCCTTGCTTCCTCCGACATAAAACACACTGTTATTGTCCATTTTCAAAGCTCCGTATCTGGAATATCCGCCGTATAATATGACGGTTCGGTTGACTGTTTTTCGTTGGCTGTCTCCGCTTTTGGCGAGGATTGCGGAGCGGCTTTTTTAGCCGTTTTACCTGTCGTTTGCGCCTTTGGCTGTGCTTGGGGCAGAACTTTGGCCCGGATCACTGGCGCGGGAATCGACACGTTGCCCCTTGCCATAAGCTCGGTAATTTCCTTCAGGGTGTAGCCCTTGTCCAAAGCCTTCAGAATTTGGGCGTTCAGCATTTCGGCGGCTTCCTCGCGGGTTTTCCCCAGATTCTTGTCCGGCAAATCCTCCAGCGTCTTTTGCATGGCCTTGATGTCGTTGACCTGTATGCGCTTGAATTTCCCCATATTTTCACCTCATGCGGAAACGCCTGGGCGCTTCCGGTTCAGGCTGTTTCACGCTTTTCCCCTGATTTTGTCTGACAAGCCCTGCAAGCTCGTGAACAAGTTTTTCGCAGCCGTGAACATATCTTTCAATTTCTGTAATTCCCATTTTACTGCTTTCAGTTCCTCCTCCATCTCCATCAGCCGTCGGGACATCCCGGCGTCCCTCACTTCGTATTGCTGCTCCAGATTTTTCACAGTCTGTAACAGCAGCCTTTCCGTTGAAGTCTGGCTCATTCCTTATCTCCTTTATTGGCAATGCCAGTTCAGCCCAATTTTCAATTTTCATCCATCGGGGTGGATAGCGCTTGTTGTTACATGCGGCGCGTTTTTCGATAACCCGCTCATAATCCAGTTCCAAGCGCTCAATGCGCAATCTGATTTTTTGCTTTTGCTGTCCTTCGGCTTCGTCAATGGAAATCTTTTCCGCTGGCTTCCATGCCTCTGAATAAATGCTTCCACGGAATCTCAGTTTCATGCCGCTTTCCGGCATTTTGACGCTCACATAATCCTTGCCAGCGCGATTGATGCTCAGGCCCATGTCTTTCATCGCCTCAATGACTGCGGTTCTGTCGGCAATCATTCCCTCGGATATGAGCTTTTTAAGCCTCGCATGAATTTTATCTTTAATCTTGTCGCGCTCGCTTTCGTGTATCTCCTTTCCCCATCTCGCCAGCCTCGCCTTGAACAAGTCCGCCTTTTTGGGAATATCCTCACGCGCTCTTGCCGGATCATCTGGCCGCGCCCAATTTTCCTTCCAGTTGAAAAGGTCACGGAAAACATCAAAGTCTTTTTGCCAGCCTGGGGGACAGGCGTTGAAGTCGTTGCCGCTCGACAGTTCCATTCTCGGAATCACAAAATGCAGTTCATGATGTCCGGCATGTGTATGCCTCACCCACAAGATGTTTCTCTGGTCAGGCTCCAATCCGGCAAAAGCCACATTCTCAAATGCGTCCATGACTTCGGCCTCTTTTTCCTCGCTCACCTTGTCGTCAGGATGCCATGACAAGACTCCAGCCGTGAATTTCCAGCGACGGTCAATGCTGTCAATCAATGCTCTGGTTAACGCAATATCTCCGCGCAGGATATGGGGCGGGGCTGTGTCTCTCCCCGGATAATCCCTCCGCACAAGATATTTCGTTGGCTTGTCACCATAGCCCGTGCCGTGCGGAAAAACTTTCATCATCATTGTCCGGACTCCGTTTCGCTTTCCGTATCTTCACATGATGCCCATGCCGTGATTGTCCTTTCAATGGCGGCAAGCGCCGTCAATACTTCCAGAGCTTCGGCGGTCCGCTTGTAGGTGTTTGCCCATTTCGCAAGCTGGTTAAGGTTCGCGCCGATACGCGCCAGCTCGCGTAGTCGCCGCTTTTCTTCCGGCGTCCTTCGCAAGCGGATGCCAAGGCATGTCTGGCGGATGTAATCCGACATGCTCAGGCCATGCACTCCGGCGTTCAGGCGCATGGCGTCCCTCTCCTCCGGGAGCAAGCGGACTACGATTGCGACAGAGCGGACAGCCTTGACGCGCCTCACTGCCTTTCCCGCCTTTTTGCCTTTTGGGGTTCGAAGGGGCTTTGCCCCTCGCCAGCCGTGAGGCTATACGCGCAGCGTATAGACGAAACGTAGGCTGGCCTTCGGAAATATCGCCGGACAAACGGAAAGGCATATTTGCGAAAAATGGTATGCGGGAAATCAGCATCTGGAAGATTGCTGATTAGCGTCCGCATGGCATTTTGCCGATATGCGGCAGGCATGGAACATGCGAACAGGCCGCATGGAATCGGCACTGTCTTCGCGGACAGCGCACATTCAACGCGCATTGGAAATGCGAATGGTGAATGGCCGGGCTGTATTCCGCGCAATGGCGTGATGGTGAAATGAAATGAAGCTGCCGCCGCTTTGGGATATGACGCCGCTAGTGTTGCGTCCATTAATTTCGTCGATATTTAAGCGACCAAGGGCTTACCGGTATATGTCCACTGAAACGGTTTAGCCCAGAGTTGATTGTAGTTTTTGATGTAGCACATAATCTGCTCCACCAAAGCCCGCTTGTTCGGCCAGACTCCTCCGCGTAATACGTCACGCGTAAACATATTAAACCATATCTCGATCTGGTTCAGCCAGGAGGCGTAAGTTGGCGTAAAATGCAGCGTCAAACGCTTTCTTTGGGCTACCCACTTACGTACGTCTTCCTGTTTGTGTGTTGACAGATTGTCCACTATTACATGAAGCTGCCGACCTGGATATTGACGGTACAAGCGTTTCAAAAAACGCAGAAACTCCTGGCTGTTGGCGCTGTCTACGCACTTGCCGGTTATCTCACCCTTGTGCACGGCCAAGGCGGCAAGGAGACAGGTTGTTCCGTTTCGCTTGTATGTTGCCGTCAGTCTTGCGGGATTATCCGGCCGCATCGGCAATACAGGTTGTGTTCTGTCAACCGCTTGAATTTGTGACTTTTCATCAACGCAAAGCACCAAGGCATTTTCCGGCGGAGACAGGTAAAGGCCGATTATGGCAGCTTGCTTTTCCGCAAACTCCGGATCTGGGCTCTTCCCGCACCAATACTTGGTTTTATGCGGCTTGATGGCCCCAGCCGAAAGAATCTGCTGTACCGTTGATTTGCCATACCCAGTCGCTTCGGCAAGTTTCCGCACGCTCCAGCGCGTGCTTCCATCAGCAGGTGTGGTGCAAGCCAGTGCAATAATGCCCGTTCTTTCTTCCGGCGCTATTTTTTGCTGACGTCCCCGGCCCGATTTGTCGTAAAGGCCGTCAATGCCCAACGCAAGGAATCGTTTGCGCCACTTCAGGCAGCTTTGCCAGTTTAAGCCGATGCGTTCCTGTATGCCCTTCACTCCAACTCGTTGAGCCGCAAGAAGAATTACCTTTGCGCGAAGGGCAAGGCGTTGTTCTGTCTTTCCTGAATTTGCCCACATTTTTAGAGTGTTTTCCTGCTCTTCGGTCAACTCAACCCGGATGCATGGCCGCATAACGAACTCCTTATCTGCGGTTCATTATATCTATTTATTTCATGGACGCAACACTAGGGAATATGCGGCATAACGGCTTTTGGATTGCCGGTATTTGAAGCCAGCCTGATATGTATTTCGGAAATGCCTTGATGGTATTTTGAAGGAAGGAGCGTTGCTGACGCGGGATGTATTTTGCCTTTCCGTCTTTCCTGCCTTTTTGCATTTTGAATGGGTATATCCATTGACTGAGCCCCCGCCGGAGGCATCCACGTCCGTCGCCCGCATGTATTTCATGCCGGAAGCACGGCCATGAATGTCAAGGCCCGCGTATGCGGCCCGAAGGGCCTGGCCTTGACAAAATGGCCGCTTCCGGCACATTTGAGGGCGTGACGGACGCAGTGCCGGGGCAATCGAACCGATGTTCCTGTTCATTTTGATTCTTTTTCGGCGGCAAGTTTGTCAAGCAGGGCTTCAATATCCGATGTTCGCCATGCTGTTGTGCGCGGGCCGATTTTGATTGGCTGGGGGTAAATGCCATCCTTGCATCCCTTCCACCATTTGCTTTTACTGATGGGGACAAGTCCAAGCACTTGAGGCAGGCGCATGAGTCCTTTTTTGGAAATATCCGACATATTTTTTCTCCTTTCCGGTGATGTTTCGCAAAGCATATCATGGGTTTTTCCGCCTCCCGCGTTCTGGTAAAAATGCCATTATGAATGTTTCTCCCACAAAGTCCAAAAAGGTGCGGTGAGCGGATTAAAAAAACTCATATTTTCCCTTGACAACTTTTTGGACTTTATAAAAATCAAATGTACCCCCTTGAATTTACACCTGTTATTCTTGTTTACGCCATTTTGGACGCCAAAAAATGTGTCTGGCCTATTTTTCTTGTATGCAAAAAATCATTAAGCGGTATTCCGCTTTGCCTTTGCCAACAAGCCATACAGAAAATCAGACCATGCCTGCATCATCTCATGTCTTTGCGGCAAGTATTGGGCATGATTGTAGGCGATACGGGAAGAATCCTTGTCCTTGTGTGCAAGCTGACGCTCAATCCAGTCCGGCGAGTACCCCTGCTCGTTGAGAATGGTGGAGGCCATTGAACGGAAGCCATGTATGCACATTTCCTCTTTGCCGTAACCGATGGCGCGAAGCGCCTGTAATGGTGTTGAATAATGGATTGGCATTTTTATGCTGTGTCTTGAGGGAAACAGATATTTGCCATTTCCGGTGGCCGCGTGAAGCTCTTTTAAAATTTCCATCGCCTGAGTTGACAAGGGCACGATATGGGGAAGGCGCATTTTCATGCGCTCTGCCGGGATATGCCATTCCTGAACCTCAAAATTGAATTCGCTCCATTCGGCTTCCGCAAGTTCGGCGGAGCGGACAAACAGCAGGGGATATAACCGCAACACGCTTTTCACCTGAAAATATCCTTGGTAATTCTCAAGCCTGAGCATCAACTCTCCGATTTTTTCAGGCTCAAGAATTGTGGCCCTATGTTTTCCTTTGTGCTGTCTGATTGCTCCCCGCAAGTCAGCGGCAATGTTACGGTCAACCCTGCAAGTAGCCACAGCATAACGGAAAACCATTTTGCAATATTGCAATATCCGCTGGGCCATTAATTCCTGGCCTTTCTGTTCAAGCGGCTTCAATATTAGCAACAGGTCTTGCGGAGTAATCTGCGAAACTGGCAAATCCCTCAAGGACGGAAAAACATAATGGCTGAGGACATACAGCTTTCTTGCCCTGTCTTTCTCAGTATTGTGCAGCGTCTGGGTGCTGTGCCATTCCATAACCACATGTTCAAATGTGTCGGCTTCCGCAAGGCTGGCGGCTTTTTTCATTTCCCGCTTGTGCTTTGCGGGGTCAATGCCGGAGGCCAGCAATTTTTTGGCTTCATCCCTTTTATTTCTGGCTTCTTTCAGGGAAACAATGGGGTATTTTCCAAAACTTAACAGCTTTTCCTTGTCGTTGAACCGATAGGCCATGCGCCACAATTTTGAGCCAGTTGGAGCGATATAAAGATACAGACCGCCGCCATCCGCGTATTTTTTTGCCTTGTCCGCTGGCTTCAGATTTTTAACCTGGGTATCGGTCAACATGTTGCGCCTCCTGAATTGGCAGTATTCCTTGCCTTATCCAGCAAAAGATAAAGATAATTGGCCCACTCATTCATCATGCTTTTCCTTTCAGGCAGGAATTGCCACGGATCAAAGCCGGTTTTCCTGTCTGGCCGTATTTTGTGCGCCATTTGCGTTTTGATGATATTGGCCGCATATCCTCTTTTCGCCAAAAGACGCGCCGCTAAAGAGCGGATTCCGTCAAAAGACAGCTTGACGCCTTCATAGCCCCGCCTGCGAAGCGATACGGTAATTGTGGACATATCTATGGGGATTTTTGGCGATTTTATGCTTGGAAACAACAATGCTCCCTGTCCTAAATATTCCCTTAATGCCTTGAGTATTTTCATTGCCTGCGGCGCAAGCGGCACGATATGGTCATATGACAGGAAAGAATGACTGGCGGGAATAGTCCAGAGCCGTCTGGAAAAATCAAATTCGCTCCATTCCGCGCAACGCAGCTCGCCTGAGCGGACAAACAGTAATGGCACAAGCCGCAAGGCGCAGCTTACGGGGAAATAGCCTTCATGCCGTTCAAGATTCAGCATGATTTGACCAAGATGTTTTTCATCCAGAAAAGCCGCCCTGTGTCCCTCCTGTTTTGAACGGTATGGAACTGGCAGGATTTTCGTAACATCTTTCTCCGCCTTGCCAGTCGATACGGCGTAGCGGCATATCTGGCCGCATACGTCAGTAAGCCTTCTGCCGCCGCGAAGCGCCCCGGATTCCCGCAACGGCTCTATGGCCCGCATGATGTCCGCTGCTTCAATTTCGGACATCGGTTTGCTGCCCAAAACCGGAAAGAAATATCTTTCAAGGTAATTGAGCATAAAGGCGCGATACCTTCTGTCGCAATGAGTGGTTTCCCTCTCATGCCATTCAAGCGCGACAGCCCGAAAAGAAAGGTCGGCAATTTCGTTGCGCGTGGCTTTTTTGCGTTCGGCTGGGTCAATTCCAGATTTTATAAGAGCTTTTGCCTCCTCCCGCTTCTGACGCGCCGCAAGCAGGGAAACTTGTGGGTATTCGCCAAATGTGAGTAGTTTTGCCTTGCGGTCAAAACGATATGCCATGCGCCAGAGCTTCTTGCCGCTGACGGGAATGAAAAGAAACAAGCCGCCGCCATCGGCATATTTTTTGGGCTTGGCTTCGGCTTTCAAGCCTTGAATGATGCGTTCATCCAGCATTTTCCCTCCCTGCGGAAAGTACCCGTAAATCCATGTGCTTCCCATGAGATCCAGATACCCACAAATAAATTTTTTTGATTATTTTTCAAATAGTTATGCACATATTTTAAAATATGGCGTTTTGCTCGGATACCCTGAATAATACCCAAAAAATTGCTATATGCAAGGCGGTTTTACTGGACTTGGCTGGACGGAGATTTGGAGATAAGTTATTGAAATATATGCTATAAGTAGTATTATAAGGTGTATTGCGGTGCAAAATGCGTGTCTGTAGTTCACCCCCGTAGCGTCCAACTCCCACGCATTGGTAATCTGCCCGAATGTTGAAGCCCAGGCGTCAAAATGCTCAATGCCCTTCGCTTTCAGTTCCTCATACTGCATATAACGCTGAAGCGTGTAAACCTCGGCAATGGTGTTGGAAACCGGTGTGCCGGTCATGAAATAAACGCCCCGGCCATCATGCTCCCGTTGCAGGTAGCGGCATTTGATGAACATATCCAGAGCCTTTGCGCTTCCCATAACATTGCCCAGACCAGAAACATTCATTGTTGTCTGAAACGCAAGGTTTTTGAACTCATGTGATTCATCCACAAATAGCGCGTCCACGCCCAAATCGGCAAAATCAACTGACTTGTCTTTTTTTCCGGCTGCCGCGACAAGCGCGTTCAGGCGGTTTTCCATTTTCTCTTTCTGCTTTTCAAGCTGCTTTATTGTGGCGCGTGAACCGTTGGCTTCCTTTGCTGCGGCAATGGCTTCGACTACCGCTTCCACCTGTTCTTCAAGTATTTCCTGTTGAACATCGGCTGGCATGTCTATTTTCTTGAATGAACTGTGGGCTACAATGACAGCATCCCAATCACCGGTTGCTATGCGTCCAAATAGTCTTTCCCGGTTTTGTTTTGTAAAATCTGTCTTGTCAGCAATAAGAACATTTGCGTCAGGATAAAGTTTGTAGAATTCTTCTTTCCATTGAAATAACAGGTGGTTGGGGACTACAACCATTGGTTTGGAAATAAAGCCCATACGTTTTGATTCCATGATAGTCGCAATACAGGCCATTGTCTTTCCGGCTCCGACAACATGATCAAAAAGGGCCGTTCCTTCCTGAATTGCCCTCCATACGGCGTCTTTCTGATGCGGACGAAGCTTTATGTCACTGGAAGCGCCCACAAGCTCCACATGCGAGCCGTCATAATGGGGAGGAATATGCGTATTGAAACGCTCATTATATAGTTTGGTGAGCATTTCCCGCCTGTCGTCATCAGTCCAGACCCAGTCCAGAAATGCCTGTTTTATCTCGTCAGCCTTTTGCATGGCGGCGGCTGCAAGCTCCTGATCAATGACCATGACTGGCTTGCCGTTTTCATCATATTCGCCGCTTTCTTTTTCCACCTTGATTGGCCGGTTTATGAGCAGGGACTCAATGATTTTTGAAGCTGGATATTCAGGAATACCGTAAACGCTGGAATCAATAGCGTCATCCCATATCCTTACTTTGGCCTGCCAGCGGCCAAGAGCAGGAAAATAGGAAATATCCTGACTGCCATTGCCATCGTGAAGATGTTCCACAAAGGCATTGAACACCTCGGAAGGAACCCATGTGGAGCCAAATCTTATGCCAATGTCCACAGCCTCAATTTCCGCAGGCTGGACAGCTTTCAACGCTTCCACATTGGCCGCGTAACGATTGTCGTTTTGGGCGTATTGCTCGGCGATTTTCAGTTTTTCCCGCACATTGCCGGTTAAATACCTGTCTTTTATCTCCCATGCCTCGGTCATGGGATTGAGGAAAATCAGGCCATCTTCCTGAAGTTCTTTCTGGATGGATTCCGCTCCCTGATGCAGAAGCTGATCCATGCGGCTGAAATCAATTTTGCCTGTTTCCCGAAGGGAAATGACCAAAGCGTCATTGACATTATCCACCTTTTCCACAATTTCGGCTGGCTTAAGCACACGCTGTCTGAAAATGGCCGCTTTTACCGCGCTTGCCGGACGCGGCTTTACTCCAGCTTTTTCAGCGGCTTCAGGGGAAAGGCCCTTGTCGTATTTGAGTTCAAGGGATTCAAGGAGCGGATGTTCCGGATCATCGCGCATGAGACCGCGATTGGTCTGTGAATTGAGATGGCCGTATTTTTTTACAAAAGAATCATACTGGCTGTTCAGCTTCATGCGCAGCTGGGCCATGCGCATTTCATCGGCCTGTGGCGATTTTTCCGTATTCAGGAGTTCCCGCAAGGTGTCGCGCAGCCCAATCATGCCTGAAATGCGCGTCCTGGCGGTATCATTCTTCACCGACAAATAGTCGTATGTGCCGTTGCCAAAATTACTGGCAATCTTGAAAATGATTTTGCCGCTCATCGGCTCAACCGCAAGAGCGCCGGGCTTCAATGATCTGAAATAATCGCTTTCCAGAAATTTTTCGTTTCTTTTTTCCTGAGCCGTTTCCTCTATCTGGTTTTCACGAACAACAAACGTGTCCTGGGGAAGCGCGGCAAGCCTTTGGGCTATCTCATTGCCCAAATCAGGTTTATCGGGATCCTGGGCGCAAGTGAGGCTTCCGGCATACATGCCGTGGTCAAAGACAAGTTTGCCGATAATCTGCTCAGGATGCTGGATAAAATATGAATTGATTGTGCCAAAGCGAATGCCGCCGTTCTGCCTGTCCTCAAATTCTTGCCTGTCTGTGTTCACCCAATCCTGGCTGAACAATTTCGGGCCGCTGTTTTTCTGGAGAAAGACAATATCGGCTGTAACATCTGTAAGGGCGTTCTGGCGAAATGCTGTGTCCGGCAGACGGATTGCGCCAAGAAAATCCGCTTTTTGCGCTATATGTTCCCTTACTTTTGGATCATTGGAATCAAGAAAGTAGCGGCTGACCACAAAAGCGGCCACGCCGCCCTCGCGCAGCAAATCAACGGATTTTGCGAGGAAATAGTTGTGGATGGTGAACTTTTTGAGTTCAGGATAGTCAGGATCGAACAATGCCTGGTTGCCGAAAGGAGGATTGCCGACTACAACATCAAAAGCACCCCGAAGCTGGCTATTTTGAAAGCCCACATTGAGATGCTTGGCTTTTGGGTAAAGATACCTGGCTATAGTGGAAGTGGTTGGATCAAGTTCCACCGCCAGAAAATTTGCTTTCAACTCCTCTGGAGCCAGGCCAATAAAATTGCCTATTCCCGCCGAAGGTTCCAGAACTTGCAATCTTGTATCTGATTTTACGCCAATTCTTGAAAGCCCCTGATAAATCCCCCTGATAACGGTTTCGGATGTGTAATGGGCATCCTGTGTTGAACGTCTGGCAGCCTGATATTCCGCAGGGGGGAGCAGCCCCTGCAATTCCTGATACTCTTTGGCCCATTGCTCATTTTTTGGGTCAAAGACCTGCGGCAAGCCACCCCAGCCGACATAGCGGACAAGGATTTTCTTTTCATCTGGCGTGGCAACTTCCGCATTTCCCGCTTGCAGATTCTGAAGAAGGCGGATTGCGGCGATATTGTCGGCATATTTGGTTTTGGCCCCGCCAGAGCCAAGATGATCCGACTCGGTTATTCTGTAATTTTCAGGCTCATGTCTATCTCCATCGCCTGCAATATCTCGAAGTCGCTCAGCCCCTGGCTCCTCAGCGTCCTCGCCGTGTCGCTCATCAGAGCTTTGGCTTCTTTCTGCTGCTGGGGGTATAACTTCAGATCCAATGCCAGTTGGCCTTCTGCCTCCAACTCCCTCAGTTCCTCCGGCTGGTTCAGCGCCCAGCGATCCAGTATCGAATAACCCCGGCTGGTGTATCCCCCCGATCTCACGTCCGCTATTGTTTCCGGTTTGAGGACGCTTCTGGCGATTTCCAGAAGGCCGGTTGGTTTGTCGTACATTATCCGCCTCCACAACAAGATTGGTTTCATTTCGGAAATGGGCAACTTCCTGAATGGTCAGGAATTCATGCCTGCCCTGAACATATAACTCATCGGGGCTGAACTTGTCCCCGTCAACAAGACGCATAATTGCGAGATTATGGCTTGCCATGCGGGAACCGTCAGGCATCCGGTACACGGAAGCCCCATCAGAATTTATGCCAAGGCGCACCGGTTCCGCATCTTCCTCATGAACAGGCGATTCCGGCTCCCGCGCAATTTCCAGCCTGATTGCCGGCTCCGGTTCCGAGGAAACTTTTTCCTGGGCGAGTTCAGCCTGTTTTTCCTCAATGCTGTCCGCCACTACATCAAACAGGGAATACTGGTTGGTGTCTATGCCTTTTTTGCGTTTTCTGGCCATTGTGTTTCCCTACAAGATTTGTTCATCAAGAAGTCCACGGGTAATCAGGCCAACAGCTTCATTTCTGGCTTCACTATCATCGGAGCGCGTCTTGCGGGCAAGCTCCAGAGCCTTTGGCAGCTGATCAGCGCTGAAATCACATGCGGGAAAGCGTATGCCCCGCATCACATACGTTGGAGTGGTGTTTATGCGGGATTGCCCGGCCAGAATATCCTGGCTTATTTGTGGCGAAACTTTTTCAATGGCTTCCGCAAATGCCTCCGGCGAAATCAGCGCTTCTTCCAGCGCCGAACGCAATGCCGCTTCGTATGGCATGGGAATGCCAAGGGAAGTTTTTGGAACAACAACATCCCAAAAACGATTTGCGGCATTTACAGAGAATGTCCGCAATGCCTCAAACGCCAGAGCCTTTTTGAGCGATTCTCCATATTGGGAGGCCGGAGCATGGCGGACAACAATGCAAATATCGCTGTTTTCCCGTTGCGCCTTCAAAGGCTCGGCAATGCCGCAATATGGGCATTCCATGCTCGTCCAGTATTCAATGATTTCGCCCTGAAAATCCTTGACCGGGCGACCGTCAAGGCATTTCCGCCCGGTAAGGCTGGCAGATATTTCATGAGGCAATGCAAGGTCTTTCGCCATATCAGCTTTTACCCTGGCTTCAACGGCAAACCTGTCCGCCCTGGACGAAGCGGCGGACGCAACGACTCCGAAAATTCCCAAAATGGCAAATAGCAGCGCAAGCACGAGCAGCCAGCCAGTTACCTGTTTTGCAATGGACATAAAATTTCCCTCCGCAAATATTACTTGCGAATATTCCTGATTAAGTTATAAAGTGCTTATGGACGAAACAAACACGGCCATATCCTCGCCCTGGAAAGTATTCCTTTCAAAAAAAGCTGAAAAACAGCTAACCAAACTTCCCGAAGATATGTATCTGGCCGTTGCCGCCTTGAGGCTGGAGCTTAAGCTTGAAGGGCCGATACAGGCGGAATGGCAAAATTATGGTAAGCTGAAAGGCAAACGCGGCGAGTATCACCACTGCCATCTCAACAAGGGCCGTCCGAGATATGTTGCCGTATGGGAAGTTACAGACAACAATATCAAGCTGATTGAAATCGTTTTTGTAGGCCCGCATGGAAGCGTAAATTACAGCCTTTTCCGATAGGAGCGGAAAAATGCAGACCGAAATGTGCATCCATCCAAGCAACATAAAACATGCTGAAGTAAACCTTGCGGAAGGCGAATCCCTGATTTCCCTGAAAGTTCCCGCGAACAAGGCGGTAAAGATTGCGGACGCAATAAAAGGGGTTCTGGACCTGGCTGGCCACAAAGTCCGCAAAGTGGATATGACTGGTGATGACCTTGTTGATTCTGATGAAATTTTCGCCAATGTGACTCCGGGGATGATTTTGCGTGGATTGCGTGTAAAGGAAGATATTACGCAGGCCGAACTGGCTGAAAGATTGTCCATCACCCAAAACATGGTTTCAGATATGGAGAGTGGCAGGAGAAACATCTCGCTAAAAATGGCCAGGCGCATTTCCGAAGAATTAAAGGTGCCATACAAAATGTTTGTGTAGTTCCCATTTTTCAAGTTATTTGGCTTCCGCATCCGTGTTCTCCTGAGAAATCTGCACCAGTTGCGGGACACGCAGCTGGGCGTTTTTCAGCGATGGGTTGGCATAAAATATATCGCCGCGCACAATCTGGCCTGAAAAAACGAAGTGAGCCTCACCCTCAATCTGTTCCTGCAAATCGCGCAATGCCACACGATCCTCCTGCTCCACAGTGGTATTCAATGAATCGTGATAGGCCATGCCGAGATTATCTTTCACATTGAAGCCGGACGTTCGCAAAACAGTTCCCTGACCAGCCAGGTCTTTGATAAGTCCCCATGTTTTCTCGGCATCCTGTAATTTCATGAATATTTTAATAGATGTGTTGGCAACCATCTGTTGAGCGCCTTTCTTGTCCGCTTCCAGAATTCCGGCGTAATCTTGTGAGGCAACAATGGCGGCAATGCCAAGACCGCGCCCCTGTGTTAGAACCACTTCAAAGCCCGGCGTAACGATTGCCGCGTATTCATCCACAATGCAGAGATACGGGCCAATGCCGATTGCATCCGTAGGCAACGCTTCCAGGACATCAGCGGCATCACCTTCAATGTTGGCACCAAGTCCAACAGCACAGGCATTGCGGATGGCGGAAAGGCTTATCTTGCCAAGACTGGCAAGCTCGGCTGGAGCTTTTTCAAGGGAGGGAAGCAAGACAACGAGGATTCTGCGCTGCATGATGCAGTCCGCAAAGTCCACTTCGCCATCTTCCGCTCCATAGATGTGGGAATAGGTGTCTGTAAGGCTTGAAAGGGCTTTGCCAAAATATGACTGGGCATAGCCGAACTGCTCGGCAAAGGATTGCGGCTGATCTTTCATTTCCCGTCCCGCAATCCAGCCGGAAGTGGCAAGCGCCGCTTGTATGGAAGCCCTTGATTCATCATCCAGTTCTGGCCGCAGGGCCAGATTCACGCATGTTTCAAGAGCGAGATTGTCGCGGATAACGGAAGTGGAGAGTTTGAGCAAGCCCTTGTCCCGCAAATCCACAAGAGCGTACATGACACCGGAAATCAGGGCTTGCGCCTTGTCAGCGAAAATTGAATTTGCGCCGTCAGAAGCCGGCATAAGCGAAACCAGGAGCTGGGTTAAGGCTTCGGCGGAGCCAAATGTGAAAGGGTTGTTGGTGTTGGATAATCTTCGCGGCGATTTGCCCTTGACCTTGCCGGAAGTGCCGTAATTGAGAACCCTGAAATCGTCATCACGGCCAAGGAAACGCGCCATCTGCCAAATCTGGACAGCCAGCTTTGGCGAAGCCTTGGGGTCAATGTAAAACAGGCCGCTTGCTGTCGCCAAAGCGTTGTATGAGAGGGAAACCAGAGTTTCAGTCTTGCCGGAGCCGGTTGTGCCGAATAAAAGGGTATGGGTGAGAATATCCTTGGCTTTCAGCCAGAGTTCCTGATTGTCCTGAACCCTGTTGCCAAGAAAGAAAATTCCCTCCGGCTTCGCATAACCGCGCCGACCGGGAAGCGGATCGCCCATGTCCTTGCCGCCAGCGCCAAGCGGCATTCGGAAAGGCAGTCTTTCATGCCTTGCGAAATACCAGCGCAAGCTGAAACAGAATACTCCGAACATGAATATGGGCACACAAAAGGCAGGGAAAAGAAACAGACACACGCCCGCCCCCATTATCCCGCCTGTCTGGATTTGCGGAAGTTTGAGGCCGTCCAGCGTCTGCTGCAAAGGCGTCCGGACATCACGCAGAAGCTGTTTTCGCTCATGAGTTTCACGGTCTTCAAGACCGCGTATTTTTCTTTTTTCCATTGTTATTGCTCCGTTTCTTCCTCGGCTGGCGCGGTTACAACAGTGTCAGCCCCTTCCTTGCGTATTGTTATGTCCTGATAAAACGGGTCATAATCGCTTTTGAGCCATCCCTGGGCATCAAGGGAGTTTTTGAGGCTTTCCACAGCCGCTTTCAGATGAGGAGCGGAAAGAGTTTTGCCAGCGTGTTCCTCGGCCTGAAAATGCGACCATGCCGCAAGCCCCTCGGCCCATGCCGCGCGTCCCCCGCACTGGCTGAGAGCGTACCAGAGCGGCCTGTCCATCGGTCTGAGCCAGATAAATTGCGAAGTTGCCAGAACTCCCTTCTTGCGGGCCTCTCCAAGCAGGGCCATCATGAGAGGGAGCTGGAAAGACAAATGCCTTGCGACAGTCTTTCTGGAGGAAAACTGAATCCATGCCAGCAGAGCGTTATCAAGAACAGCAGAAAAATCGCCATTTTCCAGTATCGGGCATTGTGGTTTGCCCCCGGTTTCGGAATATGAAGCGGAAGCGTCATCAAGGATGGCGATACATTCATGTTTTTGCCCAAGGGCATAGAGCATGAAAGCGGTTGCAAGAGCCTTGCGGACAGGCGAAAGACCGGCCAAATCCACAAACGGCTCGCCAAGCTGTTTCTGCATGGCTTTCATTGCTTCTTCCTCCCTGAACACGCACTGGCCAAAGGCCGGCTTGTCTTTGGAAGGCATACCGTTTTCCAGGGCTTCCTCCATCGTGCAAGGGAAACCGTTGGGGCCATTCAGAATGCCATGCGCCAGCGCAAACTGGATTGGCGTCCTCGCTATGCGCCACGGGCCTTTGTCGTATGATTCAGCGGAAAGCAGATATTTGCCCTTGCCCACAATGGGCAGGAGGCAGGGAAAGTTTCTGGAGTTTTCGGAAAGCAGTTTTTCCATGTCCAGCTTGCGCTTCAGCTTTTCCACGCTGCCAAAAAAGAATGAAATGCCTATGAGAGCGCCAAGAACAAGCAGAAGCGGCCAGCGCAGCCATGAACCGGCGTAGGTGAGAATCTTGTCCATTGTCGCCCAGTCCAGTTCGGCGGGGTCAACCCGGGACAACATTGCAAACGCCTGCCCCGGCTCATCCAGTCCCGAAAACATCCACAATTCCTTTTTGGCAAGCTCAAGCAAGGGGCCGTTTATTTTTCCCGCGTACATGGCATAGACCGCCGGAACCACCATGACGGCGATAAACACCGCGGCCACCAGCACAAACATCTGGTTGTCGCGGCTTTCAGGATTGTTCACAGCTTTTTACCCCACTGGATGGGCAGGGATTTGAGTCCATCCCGCCGCAAATTCCCCATATTGGCGCGAACCTTGCGGATGTAGCCATATTTGCGGAAAGGCGTCCTTGAATGGTAATGGCCGACGCCATGCCAGAGATTTCCGGCGCGGTTTATTTCCTGTCTGAGGAGCCACGCGGCAGCCAGAGCGTTCACAGGGCCGTCGGACATGATTGCGACCGGAGTGAAGCCGATTTCGGAAAGGTCATTAAGATGACAGGTATTGACCTGGAATGGCCCCAAATCCCATGTGCCGTTCGTATTGCTCAATGCCTCGCCCAGCCGACCGTTTTCGGTTGCGAGTATGCCAAGCAAAGGCGCAAGCGGCACCTCATATCGGCTTGCGGCATTGACAATGGATTCAAAAGTCAGGGGACGGATTACGGGCAACGCCACTTTTGTGCGCTTTGCAGCCTGAACCGGCGAAGCCAAGAGGCATATTGCGAGTAAAATGGTTATAATCTTCATTTCAATTTTCCCGTGAGCTTGAATATGTATTCATCTGTCCCATAGACTTTCAGCAGATTGCCCCCACCGATATTGTTGACTTCGTTGAGAACCTGATTGTGGACTTCATTGATTTTTTGCTGGACGAAAGAATCCACCTGTGAACAAAGACCGCCCACTATCTGCTCAAAATCCGGCAGGGAAACGCCAAGATTGAATGGATCGCCAAGCGCGTTTATTGTCCCAAGGCATTGCGAAAGACCTTCACGCTCGCTTTCGGGGTCTGGCATTGCCGTATTGTGGCTTTCCGAAACCCTGTTGTTTCTGGACTGGATGGCGGCATTTGCGCTTTCCTGAATGTCCTGACATGAACCGGCATAAGTGGAAGTGGCCATAAGCAGTACGAAAATGACGATGAAAAAATATTTCATGATTTTTTCCTTCCTGAATATTGGCGTGGTGTAAAATCCGGCTTGCCATCCGCTCCCACAGGGAAGGTTTTTTTACATTCCGGATAGCCTGAACAACCGAAAAATTCGCCTTTTGCGCCCTTGAGTTTGTGCAAGGGCTTCTGGCAGCCGGGACATTTGAATTCGGTAAGCTGTGCGCCGCGTTTTCCCGGCTTGCCGTTGTCATCGGGCAATGTAGTTTTACAATCAGGATAGGCCGAACAGCCCCAGAACCATGACTTGTCTTTCATGCTCTGACGCCTTAAAAGCGGCGCTCCGCAGTTCGGGCAGGGAAATTCGGTCTTGCTGTCACCAAGAATGGCCTTGAGCAAACCTGGCAGAATTGCGCATTGCTCTTTCAGGAAAACATCAAGCTGTTCCCTGCCATCGGCAATGGCCTCCAGCCTCGCTTCCCATTCGGCGGTTGTTATGGGATCTTTGAGTTCATTGGGCGTAAGCCCGATTACTTCCCGCCCAAGGGGAGTTGAAACAATGGCCTTTTTTTCAACCGCGAGATATTTTCGCTCTTTCAGCGTTTCCAGAACTTTGGCCCTTGTGGCTTCCGTGCCAATTCCCTTTGCTTCTTTCAGCTGGGCTTTTGCGCCGGCATCAGCCACAAAGCGGTGGACATTGGCCATTGCCTCAATAAGCGTTCCCTCGGTAAACCTGGCTGGAGGCGTGGTTTTCTTTTTCTGAAGCTGGATTTCAGAACAATGGACTGCTTGCCCTTTTTCAAGTTCCGGCAGATTCTGCTGGGAGGATTCCTCGTCCTCATCATGCGTTACAGCAGTCCAGCCAGCATCCAGAATTGCCCTTCCTGTCGCCTCAAATCGGCCATCGCCAATATTGAGGGCAAGTTTCTGCGCTTCATAGCGCATGGGAGGATAGAATTGCAGACACCAGGCTGTGGCTATCATCAGGTACAAGTCGAGTTCCCTGCCTGAAAGCCCGTCAGGTTTTTCGCCTGTGGGCGCGATTGCGTGATGCGCCGTTACCTTTTTGGTGTTCCATGCCGCGCTTTTGAGACTGGCATTGGCATTGCCAGCAATTTTCTCAAGGCCGGATATGGAGGAAAGGGAATGGAGGATATTGGCGGCTTCGGAATACTGTTCGTCCGGCAAATAGCGGCAGTCAGTCCTCGGATATGTCGTCAGCTTTTTCTCATAGAGCTTCTGGGCAGCGTCCAGAACCTGCTGCGCCGACATGCCAAGCCGTGAGGAAGCCGCTTTTTGCAGGGAGGAAAGACAATGCGGCAAGGGAGGCAACTTGCTTTTTTCCTCTCTGGCAACAAGGCATATCTGTCCATCCCTGCCCTGGAATTCCTTTGCCAGCTTTTGGGCTGTTTCGCCGTTTACGAGCCTTCCAGCCTCATCAAGCCCTTCCTGATTTTCCGGCAAAACAAAAAGGGCTGAAAACTGTCTGGCATCAACAGTGAAATTTCCCTTGAGGATGAAATAGTCAATCGGCCTGAAACCGGCTATTTCAGTGTCCCTTGCCACCACAAGGGCAAGAGTTGGCGTCTGGACACGGCCAATGGAAAGAACATCGGGGCGTCCGCTATCGCGGCCCTTTATGGTCATGGCTCTTGTGGCGTTTATGCCGAAAAGCCAGTCGGCCCTTGCGCGGGCAATGGCCGAATCGCGCAGATTATGAAATTCTGAATTGTCCGAAATGCCTTCAATGGCTTTTTTGACGGATGTATCATCAAGGGAAGCAAGCCAGATACGCTGGACTTTCCCCTTGTAGCTGAAATGCTCCAGCACTTCGTCCACAAGGAGCTGGCCTTCCCTGTCCGGATCGCCAGCGTTCACAACACAGTCCGCATCTTTTAACAGCTTGCCGATTATTTTCAGCTGGCCGGATGCTTCCTTCTTGACGGTGTTTTGCCATTCATGGGGAATTATGGGCAGGTGGTCGCGCTTCCATTGCGCGTATGCGGGGTCATAATCCTGTGGCCATGCCTGGGCAAGCATATGGCCGAAACACCATGTTACTATGTCATTGCCGCAAATAATGCAGCCCTCGCCTTTTTTCTGATTGCCAAGACCGTTTGCTATGGCGCGGCCAAGGCTTGGCTTTTCCGCTATGAAAAGTCGCATTTCAAACCCTCATGCGCGTTTGCGCGGCTATTTTCTGTTCATTAAGGGGAATGGAATTTTCCACGGCCTTTGGAGCCTGGGAAAGCATGGCTTCAGCTTCCATGCTGAGAACAGTGGAAAATCTGTTGCAAAGGTTGGCCAGCTCCATGACCTGCTTCGGATCCATCTTGAGAGCCATGTCAAGGAAATCCGGCGACTGTAAAATCATGCGAGCCTGTGCCGCCGGATTGTCGGTTATGGCTTTGAAATCCTCCACAATTTCCGGCAGTCTGACGGGCGCTTTCGGCTCGCGTTTTTGTCGCGGGGAGGTTACAAAGTGGTCTGAGCCTTCCTTCACCTGGACATGAATCCCGTTGGCAATGTCCCGCTGGCGCTGGATGTCAATGAGGGCAGCCCATTCCTCACGTTTTGGAAACCATTTTGCGGAAGGCTCCTCACCACGCTGATACTGGCAGACCGCCGTCAGCATTTTCGCGGCTTCGGATGCGGACTGGAAAACAGCCCTGGCATCACCGCCGGAAAATTTTTGGTTCCAGAAATTGATATAGGCTGCTGAATTGCTTTCAGGCATGGGCAAATGGAGCATGGCCCCGGCCAGCATGGAAAACATTTCAGCCCTCATTTCCTCAAAGGCATAGCCCTTGAGCGTCTGCTCCTTTTTCTTTTGCCTGTCCTCGCGGCTTTCATGGCCTGTGGCATGGAAAAACTCATGCAGTTTCGCGGCGTAATACTCTTCCGTGGTGTGGAAAGTATTTGGGCGGGGCAGCTGGACGACATTTTCAGCATGTTTGAAACAAGGCTCAAAATCGCCATGCTCCACCACAACACCTGACGAAGCGACAAACCGTTCCACAAGGTCATTGCGCTCAATTTCCGTCATGGGATTATCGGGAGTTTCCTTTGCCGGAAAACCCTCAATCTGGGCGGCGTTGAATACGGTAAAGGGATAAAACAGCGTCTTGCGCTTTACTTCGGGTATTTCCTCGCCATTGGCCTCTGCTTCACGCAACCTTTTGATGTCCTCACGCTTGAGGAAGTTCCATTTGCCGTCTTCATCAACTGTGAAAAAGATTTCCTCCGGTCGAAGGATTTTTGTTCCATGCTCGCCTTTCCTTATATGCAGTTCCAAATCCGGATTTTTTGACTGGATTTCCTGCAACTGATTAAAGGTCATCCAGCGGTCGTCATTGTAGCCGCTCAACATGCTTGTCAGCATGAGGCGAACCATGTTCGCGCCGCTGTATTCACGGCCTGTCGCCGCGCAGAAAGGTATTCCCGGAGGGGAGGCGGATGCCCAGCCTTTTTGCCATTCGCCCGCATTTTCCGCCAGCGTCAGCATGTTTTGGGCAATGCCGTTGACAAATTCCTCCTGAACCTCGCGGCTGATTTCAAAACGGTTTTTCTTTTCGGCCTTGTCGCTCATGCCTTTCCCCCGATGGCCGTAATTACGGAATCGCTTTCATGGTCGGGATGAATAAAGCCAAGTCTTGCGGCTTCATGCTGATCCATGAGAAACGCGCCCTCATCCAGCTGTTTTTCAAATTCATCAAGACTGATTTCAGCCTCGGCCTTTTTACGGAATGGCATGGGCCGGTCATAAATGCCAAAACTGTTGCGCTCCATGTGTTTCATAAACTTTCCTCACCAGCGGCAGCGTCTGCGCCACTGGATTTCAGTCTGGCGCGTTTCGCGCCTTGTTCCCAAAAGCCTCACCCTGATTGCCCGCAGACAGGCCATTGGCGACATGCCTGTCCTTTGCACAAGGTAAAGCCCGATAACTCCGGCTCCGGCAATCATTGCTGTCCACCATGTCCAGTGGAAAAGCCAGATCGCCACGGGGAATACCGCTCTTGCGTCCAGAATGAATATTTTGGGCGTAAGGCCGGTGTCCCGCCATAAAACCTCACGATTCATGCCTCCTCCGCCGCGAAACGCGCTTCAAGACCTGAAACTGTGGTGTCCTTGAACTGCCTGCGCTTGCCTTCGGGAAGCCAGGATTCCATCAGTAGCATTTTCTTCCAGAGTTCAGGAAATTTGCTTCTGAGGATGCGTAACTCGGACAGGCTTTGGAGTGGACAGCAGAAACAGCTTACACGGCTGAACCAGATATAAAGGCCGCTCCAGCTGAAACCGCGTTTCAGGCAATAATCTAGAGCTGCCTTTTCCGTTATGCCCCATTCAACGAGAGGAAATCTGGTCTTGTACCATTTTCCCCTGCATTTGCGATTTTCAACCCTTTTCTGTTCATCAGCGGCAAAGCCGATGCACTGGCAAAGCGGCAAGTTCAGTCCCTGCCTGTGTGTAAGGCCAAGAAAATGCGCATTGATTGCGCCCCGCTTGACGCCGCTGCACCATCTCCTTGCGGCGCAGGGCCAGCCGCGCCCAATCCTGTGGACTTCTGACGTGCCCCTTTTGACTATGGGAAGATCGGAAAACAGCCAGTCAAAAGGCGTCTTGTCAGTGTCTGTGCCAATGGGCAGTCTTGGCGCAAGCCGTGTGATTTTACGGCCAATATAATTTTCAAGTTTGTCCAGGTGTTCATACATGGCCGGAAATTCCCAGCCGGTATCAAAAAACACGATGTCGGCAATGTCCTCGCCGCGTTCAAGAAGCATGAGAAGCATTGCGGTGCTGTCCTTGCCGCCGGACAGGGAAACCACATTGGAACCGCCCATCACCTTGCCTCCAGTGGCAGACCAAAGACAGGATCGGTTTCAACATGGATGCTTGCCTCGTTACCGCCGGTTTGCCTGTTTTGCGGCATGAGTTTGCGCATATAGAGGTTTATGAAGCCGGTTTTCGGGTCAGGCAGTGGGGATGCCCCAAGACAAAGGCTGAAAGAGCCGTCAGAATTGGGGATGCCGGAGCCGAGGCGCAGCCATAAATTCTTTTTCATTTTGTTCCTGACACATTTGCTTATTGAATAAACAGCATAGCGTTCATTTTTTTCCATTTTCATTTTCCTTGCTTTTGCGTTCGGCCAGAATGGCCAGATAATGCTCCCTGCTGATTTTTCCCTCCTGAAACGCGCGAAGTCCCGCGTCCTGCATTTTCTGTCCATGCGCTGAAAGAAGCTCCTCCGTTTTGCGGATAAGCTGTTCAGGCGCTGTATCGAGCAGGATTTCACGGATTTCGGGAGTAAATGCCAGGTACTCGCGCAAGGCTGTTCTTCCGGAGCCGTCAGGGAGGGGAAGAAGCCTTTGCGAAATAATCAGGCGCAGACACGACAGAAGCGTTGCCGTTACCTGGGAGCGTTCCTCAATGCTGAACACATTGATTATGCGCGAAATGGTTTCGGGCACGGAGCGCGTATGCACGGTGGAATAGGCCGCAACGCCGATTTCCGCGCTTTCAATCATGCCGCGCAAAGTGTCCGGATCACGGCTTTCACCAATAAGCACCACATCCGGAGCCGTTCTGGTGCTGTTCCGTGTCGCGGTGAGGAAACTTTTCAGATGCTCCGGAATGGTGCTTTGGGAAACAGGGCCGCCCGGCTCTGGAATGGCGTCAAAATCAAATTCAATGGGCGCTTCGTATGTGCTTACATGGCGACCGCCAGTTTCAATGATTTCCCGCAATATGGCCGCAAGCAGCGTGCTTTTGCCGCTGCCCATGACTCCGGTTACAAGAACAAGGCCATTGGAGGGCATTGCATGGGCAAGTATTTCCCGCTCAACCCCAAGCTCCGCCAATGCCGGAGGCAGTGAGGGAATGGAGCGGAAAACAATTTTCACGCCTGTGGAATAGCCATCCGCCACAGGTGTGGCATTGCCGCGATAACGCCTGTGCAGACCCCTTTTTTCCTCAATCTGGTGCGCGAAATCATAATCTGACTGGCTGGATTTGAGATGGGCTGATACGGAATTGTTTTTTGTCAGCCGTTCAAGAGCCGAAAACAGCTCATCGCCTGTTATGGGCCTGTCCGTAACCGGTTGCCACAAGCCGTTAAGCCGCATCCACGCCGGAAGGCCGGATCGCAGGCAGAGGTCGGACATGCCAAGATTTGTGCCCCACAACAATAAATTGTTGATGTCCGTATGTTCCCAGCGCAGACGCGGCTCATTGGGATAACGCAATGCTTCAGTCATTTCCTTCCCTTATGCTTCCCAGCGCTGGATGCCGGTTTCTTTCCCGGGTTAAGGATAAAAGCCGATGGCCTCGTTATCCTGTAAACGTGCTGGCCGATATTCAGCTTGTTGCCTGAAGCATGGCGTCCAAGCCGGGCTGAAGCTGTGCCCACCTTGCTCAGAAGATGTTGCGCGGTAAGCAGATGGTAGAGCATGATGCCGCGATACTCCCTTGTCATGCGGGCAACATTGTCCGCGTAAAGCTGGTCGGCCTGTTCCTCGCCCTCGTTCCATGCCTCGCGCACGGCCTTGCGCCAGATAGCCCTTTCTTCCTGATTCCTGGGCAAAAGGGCCGGATTTGGCTCCTCAGCCTTTGGAAAGCTGTCCACCATGAGGAATTCCCGCCATGTGGGAGGGCTGGATATATATCTCGCGGGTTCAATCAGCTCGTATGTGGCTTTGGCTGAAGTGGCGGTGTCGCCATCCTCAATGCGCATGGACGCGCCGCCTTTGGCAAGCATGGGAGGCATGATCAGGGCCTCTCCCTGGGTAAGTAAAAGCGGAGAGAAATTGAAGGCGGCATCCATAATATTGGCGTACTTTCCAGTTTCATTCACAAGCTGGCCGTAACGCCACGACATGGCTTTCTGGAATGTTGCCAGTTGCGCCGCCTCGCGGATTGCCGCCGGACGCATTTGGGAAACAGCGCTTTCTCCCTTTGGAGCGCCGTTTTTGACTTCAAGAAGCTCTTTCAGTTCATGCGGCTCGTTGTTGCGGGCCGGTTGCCCTTCATCCATGCCGGTTTCATAAACCAGCAGCATCTGGGCTTTTTCCACTTTTTCAACCTGATTTTCAGGTTGAGTTGCAGATTGCCTCAAAACGCTTTCATCGGTTTCAATCACGACCTCAGCGTCTGGCAATGGGGAAGGCGGATTATCCTTTTTCTTGCCAGCACAAGCGGAAACGCAAAGGCAAAGGGTAAAAAATGCAATATAGAGGATTTTCATCCTTTTGCCCCTTCTGTTCTGGCCAGAGTTATGGCCCTGTTTATTGGATCAACATGCAGGACGCCTTGCGGCTGGATTTGCCATGCCACATCCTCCAGAATTTCATGGGCGGGTTTATCCAGACCATGAACAACGACAGCCAGTTCCTGTGCGGATGGCCCTCCCATTTCACGATATTTGTAACCAGTCTGGAGGCAAACTTTCTGAATGGCATCCTCGGCTGGGCCAGTCCATGTAATGGACATCCTTTCAAGCAAGGCCGGATCAGCCGGCGGCAATAGCGGTTCCAGACCTTTGCCGCGCAAACTGGCGAGCATGGCCAGATCGCTGTGGGCTTCCTCGGCTGCCTGTCCCAATGTCAGGGCGACAAAATCCACCGGCTCATCCACAGGATTTTTTGTCTTGTGGGCGCAAGCTGAAAGGAAAAGACATCCCGCAAGTATGAGAACATATTTTCGCATCAAATTTTCTCCTTTGTTTGAAAGGCAAAAAGGCAAGACACATGTATAGACCCGCCCCCTATGCCCACAAGCCGAACCCTGCCATAAGCCAGCGCGAAAACGGCATGAAGCGCGAGTGTTTCAAAACCCAAATCCGCCATAGTGTTGTGAGAATCCCGAACAGACAGGGAATGGCGACAAGACAGAAAACCAGAAGGCTTTTGCCTGTAAGTCCGGAAATTGCCACAACCGCATATAAAAGCGGCAACGCGGCCAGAACAAAAAGACGCAAGCGGAGGCAAAAAATCACTCCCGGCACATTTTCAGCGCCCATTATTCCCCATGCCGAGAGAACATTGACAAAATCGCTTTCAAGAAACGCCTGTTTTTCCTTTTCCCTGTCGTTTTTGAAGAAAGAGAGTCTTGAAAAAAGGCTGTTTTTCACACTGGCAAACCGGCTTCGGGATTCCCTTGCCGAAGCAAATATTGAAGCGATTGATTTCGGCTTTTTCATGGTCAGCTCCTGAAATTATCTTCCGTCAGGCTTGTGCCGAAGCCCCTGCTGGTATTTCCAGTCTGGATATTCTGGCGAAGGTCTTTTGCTCCCTGCGCTCCCGAACTGACCGCGTTTGTGGAACCGACAAAGACATTCTTTGCGCCGGACTGGTCTTCTTTTTCACCCATGCCCCAGAATTGCTGGCCTATCCAGTTGGTGACGTGTTCAGGCAAATAGTGGATAAGCGAAAAGAACTTGTTGGCGCTCATTATGACAACAATGCCAAGTATGACGAGCATGGAGAATGTGCCGGTAATTCCGAGTATCTTGGTCTGCGCCGTGCCGCCCACAAACATCTCGAAACTTGCGCCGAGAATACGGCCAAGAACATTCATGAGAATGACAGCTGCGAAAAAGCCCGTAACCATGAGCGGCGGGCGAAGCACGATGCCCAGCAGGAGGAAATATCCCCGCTTGCCGTGTTGTCCCGCCGCGCCCTCGCCATCTGGCAGGGCGTGGGCGCAAAGCCAGAGCGGAGCGGCCACAAGAGCCTCCACCACAAGGATTATCCAGCCCACAAGAGCGGAAACCCAGCGAATGAATGGAATTGCCGGAAGATAATAGGCCAGCGCAAGTCCATACAATAAAAGCGGCAAAAAAACTGAAAACAGGATAAAGGAAATATACTTGTCTAGATTGGGGACTGCCTTGCCTATGAATGGAATTGCCTTGCCCATTGAATGTGCCACATCAACAACCCCAAGCGCGGAGGCAAGCCCCCAGGCGGAGCCGATGAGATAGTCGCCAACATTGGAAACCGCCATGATAGGGTCTTGCGAACTCATGGATTCAATGGCAATCGGCAGGATATTTCCGGCGACAAGCTTGTTCAGGGTATGGCGGAGCCAGTTGCCAATATCGCCAAGGGCGCGGCTTTCATCCGTTGCGGCAGGGCTGGAATTTTCATCCGTGATACCGCGTCTTGCCCCGTAGCCGGTCTTGATATAATTGGCCACACGCTCCTGAATTGCCTCAAAATCCTGCAAGCCATGCGTCATGCCCACAAGTTCGGATTTGGTGTATTCCGGCGCGTTATAGGAAATGCCGGAATACATGGCGTCCTTGACTTCCTGGTTTATCCAGGCGATTGACCAATAGGATGAACCGGCAATGAACCAGCCGTATTGTTTGGCGTTTTGCTCAAATTCCTGTAATTTGCCTTGCAGCTGTCCGTTTTGGGCATAGCTTTGCAAATCGGAAAGGATTGTCTGGTTGATGCTGTTCGCGGCATTGGCAAGGGCTTGAGGCTCTATGTCTGAAGCCGGTGTGTCCGGATTGGCAAGCTGCGAGGCAAGCGGCGACAATTCCGACACCGCTGTCCCGACAGCGTTCACTTTTCCACGGCACAGGGCGTCCCCTTCGTCAACGCAATCCACGGTAATGGAACCGAGATTGCCGTTGAAGTTGAATGTGTATTCGCCGCCAGACCTGAACCAGTTGCCGGAGTAGCTCCATTCCCCGCCCGGGGAAACTGACATTCCCCTACGCTCGTTGAGGTAATATTGAAGCGTGAGTGATTCCAGCGAGCCATTGGCAATCGCGGAATACTGTGTAACATTCTGGTCAGGGGCCTGAACCGAAATCTGGCCGCCATGCTCTATGAAGTAATCGGCCCCAAGTTCCCATACATAGTTACCAAGATTTACCGAGAAGCCGATACAAGCGAGAATGGCAATCTGGAACAGGGAAAGACCTTTGAAAATCGGAGCAAGAGCGCCCATTGCGCCCACAAAGCGCAGAGGCATCCAGAGAGAGCTGAATCTTTTTCCGAACGGTGTTCCCTCATGGGCTGTTCCGGCCACGGCGACAGCCATGACCCAGATGAACAGGGCCGAAATACAGGCAAGGGCCACCATGTTGAACGCGCTGAAAAGCTGGAGCATAAGCTCGGCTGCATTTGTGCCGCCAAGCCCTTCGCCCCATTTGTCCCAGCCCTGACCTATGAATGTGTCCAGAAACTGTTTGCTGGAATCGGTTTGCAGGATAACTTCGGAAGTTGCCGGAATATCAGAAGCCATAGCGTTTGCTCCATGCGGGCGAAAACTTGACTAACGGAAAATATTGGATAAATTTGGACAAATACGGAGTATTATGATGCCAGCCACCGCCTATGTCGGAACAGAGATTGATACGGAAATCATGGATGCGGCAGCCAAAGCCCTCAATGACACCGGTTTTACCCTTGCTGATGCTATCCGGCTTATGATTGCGAAAACCGCCAGGGACAAGCGCTTGCCTTTCGATGCGGAAGCAGCCCTTGAGGAAGAATATGGCGATGAAATACCCAACGCGGAAACGCTGAAGGCATTTGAGGATATTGATAACCGCAAGGGACTCCATTACGCGAAAGACTCCGCCGATATGTTTAAGCAGTTGGGCATATAGACTATGCTCCAGCCTGTTTTCACCACATCTTTTGAGAAAGATGTCAAGCGGATCGAAAAGCGCGGTTATGACATGGCAAAATTGAAAGCAATGGTTGATATCCTGGTTCTTAATCAAAGACCATTGCCGCCAGCATATAAAGATCACCCGCTTAAAGGAAAATGGGAGCCTAAAAGGGAGTTGCATATAGAGCCGGACTGGTTGCTGGTTTATGAAATTTCGGGAGAACAATGTTTTTTTGCCAGAACCGGAACGCATTCCGACCTTTTTGGTAAATGATGTGTCCATGACTGCCACCTACTGTTGCGCCCCAACCATGCGCGTATAAAGGTCTTCCATTTCCTTGCCTGTGGTTCCGTCCATGCGTGTCAGATAGTCCAGGGAGGCAATCACGGTAAGCTTGTCAAGAAGCTCATTGTTTTTTCTGGCCATCTCGAACTGGAAAGCCTGTAAAAGCACGAGTTCCCGCAAAAGACCCGTGTCAGTGGCTTCGCTTATCTGAGTGAACCAATTCGGATTTTTATCTTAAGATAAAATACTAATCATAACACTTTGTTATGTGCTAGATAAAAAATCGAAACCCTCAAATTCAACCCCTATTTTTCGTGGATGGAAAAGGATTTCTCTGGCTCTTGAGGGACAGTTCCTTTCTTTCCGTCCCATCAAGCCACGGCACGTTGCCGAAAGCGGCGGCGCAATCAAGGCCATGCCCTTCGGGCGCTTCGCGGCCTTGACCATGCCGCCTTTCTTTCGGCTTTTCGTGTTTGTGGCTGATGGGCGGGAATGCCTCCGGTGGGCTTTCGAACAGGAATACATGGCGAAAGCAGAAAGGCGGAACGCCAAAAGGCAATTCATTCAAGGCCGGAATATACTTCAAATATCCTGTCCCGAATTGCCGCTTGCTGATCCGGGCCAAGGAGCAATCTGGCATTCTGCCATAACGTTTTCCCAGTCCGTGTTTTTCGGGTTACGAGGTAAAACAGACTGCCCTCTATGCCGGATTGGCTGAAGTCAAATTCCTTGTCTTTGGGCGTGTAGCGATGGGAATGACAATCATCATGGGCGTACAGCACAAACTTTTTGCCTGTGGATATGTCCCGGAAATAGCATCCAAGGCAGGGCGTTTTTCCCCATATCTTGAAATCCAGAATGGCCTCCAGGCACGAAGCCTCAATCACTGACTTGTATTCGTAAGGACGCAAGCCGCTTCTGATTGCGCTTGTGAAGCTCAAGCCCCGAATTTCCCTTTGGGGCATGGGGCAAAGCGTCAGTTGCGTAGCGACGGAATTTTTCATCACAACTCCTCCTCTTCCCGTGCAGGTAACGAGCTTGCGGCAGGCTGTGCTGGTTTTCCGTCAGGCGGAGGAGCAATAGCCCCGGACTTGCCGCCATTATCAGCAAGTTCCTCCTGGCTGTTTTCCTCCGGCGCGTTCAGTAAAGCCTTGAGGCGGTCAAGCGAGATTGCAAGCCCGGCCTCAGCCAGCACCTCCCGAATTTGCCGTATGCTGTATCCCTTTTGGACGGCCTTGCGGACATCGACGGAGAGTATCCCAGCGGTTTCCGCCCGCGTGTGTCCCTGATTTTGCGCCGCCAGACCGCGGAGTTTTTTGCGGGCTGTTTCTATTTGCGCGTCAGTGTAGCGTATTGGTTTTGCCATTGGCGTTTATCCTTTTTGAGTGTGGATTGACAAAATGGAGAATTGCTTTTTAGTAGCACAATTTCAGATTTTTATTCAACGCCATTTCATGGATTGTATTGTATGATATGAAATGACAGTATTTAAGCTGGACATATATGGACAACAAAAAAATATTTATCATACAAAATAGAAATCAGAAGAGTTTGTTCAGGACAGTATAATATCGTCTATTTGCTTTTTTCTCTGGATATAAAACCATTTTTGAGCGTATGCTGAAGCTAATCAGCAAAGCGAAGGGAGCAAAGGCAATGGAAAAATCAATCAGCGATATTTTGCTTTCCACTGGCAGTTAGAATTTACAGGTTGGTAGCTGGCTGCCAGCCAGCCACACCAACCTGCCAAGGGGCAGGCCCCTTTGGAATCCCCATCGCGCTCGGCGCTTCGCTTCTCGCACGATAAAGGCGGAAAGGCATGAAGAAAAACAGCGGAAACAACTCGAAATTCCAGTGCAGACGCACCGTGAGAATAACCAGAGCCGAAGATGAAAAACTGCAAAGGCAGGCCGCCGTTGCGCACATTCCCGTTGCGGAATACATGCGGCGGCTGTTCTTCGGCGGCAGGCCCATCATCGCCAGAACGGACGACCAGACTACCCGGGAACTGCGGCGGCTTGGGGGATTGCTCAAGCACAATTTTGCTTTGGCCAGCGAGACCCGTCAGTCAGAAGTATGGAACGAGATGAACCGGACATTGAAAATGATTCAGGAAGCAATCGACAGGCTTGGGCAGGGAAATGATACTCAAAAAGTTTAAGCGTACCAATCTGACAAAGACGAAACGCTCCATGATTGGCGGCGTCGTTGATTATGTGCTTTCCGAAAAAGATGAGGATGGCAAGAACAAATGTGTCTGGTCAACAGCACTGAATTTCATCGCGGCAACAAAAAAAGGGCAACGAGCCGAGATGATCTCGCTTGCTGAAGAATCCGTAAGGAGCCGGATGCCCGTTACCCATTGGTTGCTGAGCTGGAATGAGAACGAGATACCGACAGAGCAACAAATCACGGAAGCCGCGCAGATGTTTCTCAAGGGCATGGGGCTGGAGGAACATCAGGCGCTTGTGGCCGTTCACGCCAATACGCAAAATGTCCATGCCCATATCCTCGTCAATCGCGTCCATCCCGACACGCTGAAAGT
>Ga0073907_1000552_pt1 | contig 57376 bp, 38 predicted proteins | sample GluameincwithD2O_FD_65483 | JGI IMG/M metagenome (GOLD analysis project Ga0073907, IMG submission 65483) | Mouse cecum microbial communities from Vienna, Austria - Glucosamine amended microcosms incubated with D2O | ecosystem: Host-associated > Mammals > Digestive system > Large intestine >... | reverse complement strand
CCCCCCCGACAACAGGCAGAAAGCAGTGAATGAGGCCGTTAATAGCATTCTGATTCTCTTCATGCTTTTGATTTTTTGATGTATATTAATGATTGGTGTGATAACGATGTGTTCGCGATGAGCGGATATATGTGCAATCCACCACTTGTAGTGTGTAGTTGACCTATGGATGCAAAGTAATGAATAAAAAATGTAAAAAACAAGAAAAATTAGTAAAAATGTAAAATTTTCTAAACTTATATCCAAATACAGTGTATAATTCTGCGAAAAGTGTGCGATTTTTGCATCAAATGTTAAATATGTGACAATATTTAACAGAAGTGTGTAAACTGGGGTATTGGTGTGAATGATGTGAAATAGCGAATTTAGTGTTATATTTGCGTGAAAATTGATAAAAATATGTTTCATCCACTTGAAAATCTTGACAGGTTCAGCGTGGTGCTTGCAAGCGGCTCGCCACGCCGAAAGGAATTGCTCGGGCTGCTTGACCTGAGTTTTACGGTCGACACGTCTCATCCAGTCGACGAGAAAGTGCCTGAAGGTATGCCGGCCCGACAGGTGCCGGCCTATCTGTCGCGTCTTAAAGCCGACGCTTTTCCGCTCGCGGAGCAGGACGGACGTCTTGTAATTACGGCCGACACGGTGGTGATACTCGACGGAGAAGTGCTGGGCAAGCCTTGCGACGAAGAAGATGCCAGGGCCATGTTGCGCAGGCTGTCGGGGCGGGTGCAGACGGTGGTGACCGGTGTCACCGTGAGGACGTCGGAGAGATGTGAGACGTTCAGTGCCGAGTCGGAAGTAGAGTTTGCCGAGCTGACGGATGCCGAAATAGATTATTATGTTGACCGCTACAGGCCGCTCGACAAGGCCGGGGCATACGGCATTCAGGAATGGATAGGTGCTGCCGCCATACGTGGCATAACCGGAAGTTTCTATAATGTGATGGGGCTCCCTGTCCACAGGCTCTATGATGTCCTTAAGTCGTTTTAGCTAATACTATAATAATAAAGAAACAAAGATTCCGGTAGGCCTGAATCCGGCCAAAACTGGAATCTTTGTTTCTTTTTTTCATGTATCATCATGATTGTTTTCGTGATGATATATGTCAGGAGTGGTTATACACCGTATTTCCATTCCATATCTTTTACTTTGAGGCGGGTGTTCCATTCCTGATTGGGGAGGAATTTGAACTCTACATTGTCGACGCTGGTGGTAACCTCCATCTTGTAGATTTTGCCTTTGTGAGTGTGGCTGTATGTCGCTACAAAATATTCGGCGGCTTTGGCGTTGGAGCAGTAGTCATGCTCAAGATAAGTGATTTCATCGCCGAAATCGTGAAAATCAATGTAGCCGCGGCCGTAGTCATAGTGGTAGAGACGTGAGCCTATGACATAGAATATGGATGAGCGGTTGTGGGCAAACATATAGAATCGTGCTTTGTCGAAGTCGACTGCTACCGATTTGTCGATGTTGAATATCTGCTTGTTGTATGTCGTGGCTGTGGCCGAGTTCTGCATCATGAACGTGTAGATGAAATATTCGTCAGAGTCGTTTTTCATCAGCGCGTAGCATCGGTTTACGCCATAACCGTTTTCGCCATACACGATAGTGCGTCCTTCCGAGCCGGCTTCCCACTTCCACGGATCGGTGTCGCGGTCGGTGAGCGGAGTGCTCACGGGGCCGGTGTTGCCTAATGGATAGTAGTGGCCGAATCTCTGATTGTCAAGGTCATAGAATATTAATGAAGTGTATGTGCTGGAGGTGTTGCAAAATACGTGTTGAAACGGTTTGTACAGCTTGGTGTCGGCGGTGGAATAGCGATTGACAGGTGTAACAAAGTATTCGCCCTGCATAATGCTTCCAAACATTACCATGTCGTCGGTCATATAGCCGCGGTTGCTGCTGCTCATGCAGCGGTTGGCTCCCTGGTGGGGGAAGAGGTCGCGCATCTTGGCCGGACGCTCAATGGTGTAGTCGGTGTCGAAAAGGCCGAGGTCGTTGAACTCACCGATGATGTCAAAACTTGCTCCTGAGTTGAGGCGATATGATTTGTCATCGGCCATGATGTACAATGTCTGGGCCGCTGCACCCGAGCCGGTGGGATAATAGCCTGAATAGATGAGCTTTTGAGGGTCGTGCAGATTGAGCTGCGAATTGTCAAAGGTCTCTTCCACCATTATGGTGTCCATTTTTTCAGGCATTGACAGCATGTCAAGGGCCACACGGTTCTCTTCACACAGTTGGCCGAGAATGAGAAAACCTCGAGTCAATGGGTGGGCCACTCTAATTTTTATTTCATACTGATTCTCGATGCCGGTGTTAAGATCCGTGACGAAATAATACAGATAGTAAGAGCCGGGTGCCAGATCGACAAGCCAGTCAATGTCTTTCTCTTCACCGATTACCCGATGCTCGTGGGGATCGGAGATTGCTCCGTCACATAATTGCCATTTGAACTTGAAGTTGCTCAGGTCGTGGCCATATGTATTAGACAGTTTGGGCGAAATCTGCAGATGATCCACCATTGAGAGCACACTGTAGGTGTCTTCAATGTTTTCAACATTGATTTCGTTCAGATCGGTATAGGAATAGTTGCCTTCGTCTTCCACACATGCGGTAATGCCGAGAGTGAGCAACGGTAATATAAGTAGTTTTTTCATCGTTTGCGTGTTTTATGAAAAATAATCGTGGGGTTAATTGAAGGTATCAGGGTCCTGACCTTCAGTCCAGATCACACCTTTGACATACATCATGGAGCCGTCTTCGTCGAGCACCCAATGTTCACGGCCCTTGTTGTATTCTTCCATCAGATAGGCTGCGACATGTTTGGCCACAAGCTGGCAGCGGGTGAACATTCTTTGGTCCTGGAAGTCGGCTACTGTCCATCCGAACACTTGGTTGGAAATATCGAGCATGAGGCGGAATTTTTTATCGGAATAGGTGTGACCAAACTGTAAGACATTCCACTGGGCGGGCTTCTGGAGCTTGCCGCTGATGAATATATTCAATATCGACGGGTCTTGGTTGGTACTGTACTGGGTGTAGATGTCACCGCCATGTTGACGTTTGGGCATCAGGCCTATGCCATCGGGGCCGAAGGGGAGTGTGAAATGCTCGCCGGGAACGAGACGCAACTGGAGCTGAAGAGTCTGCTCATCCATACGGGCTGAGCGGTGGCAGAGCACGGGAAAGCGTACACTGTTCTGTCCGGCGCGGATTACGGGATTGGTTTCGAGCAGTTCAAACTCTACTCCCTCGATGGCGTTGGTGCTGTCGGCTACGATTTCTATGCCGAAGGGGCGGTCATAGTCGCGCACATAGCCTGTGGTCTCGACTTTGACTTCAAGCAGAGAGTCGTTCTCTACCATCAGGCCGAATGATACGAGCGAATATATCTGGTGGGAGAGTCGCACTGTATCAAACCATGCGACACCATACTGTTGGTCAAAGAATATGGCATCCTCACCCTCATAGTAGGGGATTTCGTGGTCAGAACATGAATTGACAAACGGGAGTGCGAGAATGGCGCACATCAGGTATATGATTTTTTTCATGACTTCTGGAGATTATTTGTTGATGTTGGCTCTTTTATCGGTCTCGGCCTTGGGGATAGGCCATACGTAATTGGTTTTAATCATTGTGTAGGGGGTTGCGGCTGTTCCGCTGATGAGCTGCTCGGCAGCACGGCGTTTGTAGAAGTAGAAGAGCTGACCCTCGCCGATGACTTCGCGTGCCATCTCGTAAGTGAGCACTGTGTTGAAATCGTCAGTGTCCTTCATGGAGCTGCAGAGGCGGTGGTTGCGCACTGTGTTGATAAGTTCGCAGCCTTCAGCCTGGGATGTGGCACATTCGGCAGCGATGAAATATACTTCCGACATGCGTATGAGAGGTATCATGTAGCGATAAGTTTCAGTGCTGTTGCCGCTCTGGATGTCATCATATTTTTTCAGAGCCAGAGTGTTGGTGGCGGCCGGAGCCCACCAGCTTTCTTCGGCGGCTTTCTTCTCTTCGTCGGTAGGCTCGACAACCTCCCACATTTTTGCGCGAAGGTCGTTGTTGAGGTCGTCATAGAACGAGGGCATCTTGGATGTCGCGCTCTGCATGTCTGTGCCGAAGAATGTGAGTCGGGATGTCTTGGCGGCAAGAGTGGGTGCGAAGAAGGGGTCTCTTACATTGGTCAGACGTTTTGTGTTGTAGAGCGAGAAGATGACTTCTGACGAGAAGAGATAATCGGGCTTGTCTTTGTCCTCGACTTGTGACTGAGTGGTCCAGGGAAATACTTCGAGCTCTTCGGTCGTAACCTTGTCGATGATATTGTGCTTGGCTATGTCGTAGGCAGTAGCCTTGTCGCCCTGCCAGAGATATGCGCGGGCCAGCATGGCCTGGACTGCGTAATAGTTCATGCGCAACTGGCGGAATGAAAGGTCGTAGGAGGAAAGACCGTTTTCCACGACTGATGTGTTGCGCACACCTTCGGTGATAATGGGGTCATATCCCTTGAGCAGAGTCTCGGCTTCACGGAGATCGGCGATGACATTGGCAAGAGCCTGGTCGGCCGGAAGTATCGGCTGTATCTCGCGTGACGAGCTTTTATAATAAGGTATGCTCTCGGCTGTGGGATTCTCGCTGTAGATCGGACCGTAGAGGCGCAGGAGGTCAAAATGTATGAAGGCACGCAGGGCGAGTGCCTCACCGCGTATGATGGCGCGCTGACGCTCGGTGAGCGGAGTTTCGCCTTCGGTGCGTTCGATCACCATGTTGACATTGGCTATGAGAGTATAGCAACGTGCCCATACGTTGGCGTTGGTGGTCTCAAATTCGTTGTCGCTGTAGGTGTATGACGAATACAGCTTGAATTTATGGTTGTTGGCCGTGGTGACGTTGTAATATTGAGCCATGATATCCAGCACCGTTGTGGTCAGTGATGTGCTGTAGATGTCGTTCATGCTCAGATACACACCGTTGAGTGCTGTGCAGTATCCTTCGTAGTCGCTGAACAGTGCGCTCTCAAGCACCTGGTCCTCCATGTCCACGTCGAGCCAGTCGTTGCATGAGGGGAGGCTGAGTCCGAGCAACAGTGCGGCGGCAAATGTTTTTGCTTTTGATATAGTATTCATGTTACGTGTAGTCTGTAAGAATGGTTTAGAAACTCAAGCCCAGCGAGAAAGAGAACGAACGCTGGAAGGGATAACTGAGACCGCGCTCTTCCTTGATGTTGGATACGCGGAATATGTCGTTCATATAAGCGCGGACATCGATGGATGTCATGCCCATTGTGCGCAGGAACGGCCAGGTGGTGGTGCGGTAGCCGATGCTTATCGACGAACATTCCAGAGTGTGCTCCTTGGCCACAAAACGGCTGCTGACATAAGTGGGAGTCGTGTCGTCGATACGTTTGTATTTAGCTATGTCGCCCGGTTTTTTCCATCGGTCGGTCAGGGCGCGGCGGTCCTGGTTGTAGAGACGTTCGTTGTCGGAGATGTTCTCGACCTTGTCCATAAGAGTGGAGAGGAACACGTCGCCGCCGGTGCGGAAAGAGAATGCGGCCGCTACCGAGAAGCCTTTCCACAGGAATGATGTTGACAGAGCTCCTGTCAGATCGGGATTGCTGTCACCGATGAGCACTTCGTCGTCCGAGTTCCATTCATATGTATATGTTCCGTCTTTGCGGATGAACACCTCATTGCCGGTAGCGGGGTCTATGCCTACAGAGCGCACGGCATAGAGTCCGGTGGTGCTTGCGCCGTCATACATGCGCAGCAGCGATTTGTTTGCACGGCCCGATTCGTTGTACTCCTCGAGAGTGTTGCCGATGTGGCGATATTTTGTGGTGTTGTGGTTGATGTTACCGCTTACATACCAGTTGAAATCACCTTTGTGAAGGATATACACAGTAGCTGTGGCCGATATGGAACGGTTGTCGGTGCCACCGATATTCATGGGGGTCGAGGTGGTGCCTGTCGAGGTCGGGAGCTCTATGCGCACAAGTTGCGGATCGGTCTTTCTTGTCTGGTAGTTGGCTGTGAGGTTGAGTCGGTTGTTGAACAATGTGGTGGTCAGACCGATGTTGAAAGTCTTGGTCTTCTGCCACTGCAGGCCGGCGTTGCCCCACTGGCTGACGAGAGCCGCGAGTCCGAACGGGTTGGTGTAGATGTTGAAATAGTTGTAGATGCTTGATGCGAGTTTTGCGTCATAGTTCTGGTTGCCCGGATTACCATAGGAAGCGTTGAGCTTCAGGTAGGATACATATTTGTTGTATTTGAACCAGTGCTCGTTGTGTACATTCCATCCCGCGCCTACCGACCATGTGGTAGTGAACGGGTTGTCGATGCCAAACTGTGATGCGCCTGTGCGTGTGAGATTGAGGTCGAGAAGATAGCGCATGTCATAGGCATAGTTGGCGTTGGCATAGAAACTGATGTTGCGGCTCTTGGAGTCGCTTGACGTCGGTTTGCCGCCATCAGGATAACCGGACGAGAAGTTGGGGTTGGAGAACTTGTCGTTAAGATAACCCTGTACGCTGTAAGAGTTGGTCTTGTTGTGTGTCTCCTGAGCCTGGAGGCCACCCACTGCGTTGAATGTGTTTACCCCCCAGTTAACACCATATGTGGCGTTGAGGCGTCCGCTCCATGAGGTGGTGCTGATCGAGGCGTTGCTGTAGCTGCCGCGTTTGAGCTGCTCTTTCTCTGACTCGGAAGTCTCGTTGGGTGAGACAAATTTCTCGTTGGTGGTTTTGGATGTCGAATACTGGGCATTACCGCGTATACGCAACTGCTGCGACACACGCCATTCAAACTGGAAATTGTCAGTCACCGACATTATGTCACCTTTGTTGAAGCTCTTCTGCATGAGGTCCCATAAAGGATTCCAGACAAACTTGTCAGTTTGGTAGGCATCACTTGTTGCTACATATTTAGGTATATCGCCGTCGGCAGTACGCTTTTCATAGAACGGGTTCATTCTTGAGAATCTGCTGAAGGGAACGGTCTCGTTGTTAGAGCCGGTATGCCCGATAGTGGTCTGGTTGGTGAAACTGAATTTTTCGACACGATAAGAGAGTGTGATGTTGCCGTTGAGCACATCGCGGTCGGAGTTTTTCATCACACCCTCGGTCTTGCCGTAGGAGAGTCCGGCTCCATAGCGGAACGATTGGTCACCACCTTCGATATATACGTTGTGGTTTTGTGTGAAAGCTGTGCGCAGAGGCTCGTTCATCCAATAGGTGTCACGGCCCGACAGCACGAGGCCGAGGCTTTCCATGTAGGCTCTACGCTGAGACTCGCGGGCCGGCAGCCCGTCGGCATCAAGCTCTGTGCCATATACGCCCGACAGAAGCTCATATTCGAGCTTTTCGGCCGAGTTCATGAGATTATAGTCGCTGAGGTCGGCCCAGGCTACTTCAAGAGAGCCGTTATAGGTGAGTCGCAGACGTCCGGCTGTGGGTTTGCGGGTCTCGACTACGATTACACCGTTGGCAGCTTTTGAACCGTATATTGCTGTGGCAGAGGCATCCTTGAGAATGGAGATGCTTTCGATACGGTCCATGTTGAGGTCGCTGATGGTCTGGAGTGTCGACTCAAATCCGTCAAGGATGAAAAGCGGTTGGTTGGGGTCGGTCTCATACTCGGCCGATAGAGTCTGGACGTTCATCTTTCCGTTGATGGAGATGTCGGCCAGTTGGTTGGGGTTGGAGCCCATCAGAGTGTTTTCGGTAAGTACGATCGACGGGTCGAGAATGGCGAGGCTTTTGAGTATGCCTTGCGGAGCAATGGTCTTGAGCTCATCGCCGCGGAATGTCGATACGGAGCCTGTGAAGCTCTCGATGTTGCGGGTGTAGATGCCGTTGACCACAGTCTCTTTAAGCATCGTGGCATCGGTCTCCATGCGCACGGTGACATATTTGCCCACAGAGGCTTTCACCTCCTGAGGCTTCATGCCTACATAGGTGACGCTGAGGGTTACAGAATTTTTTGATGACGGGATAGTAAATTCTCCGTCAGCATTGGTTGCGGTCGCTGAGGTTTTTTTGCCTACTATCATTACGGTGGCACCAGGCAGGGGCTCGTCTTCATCATCGATGACAACACCGCGGATGGTACTTAGCTTTTCACCCTCCCCGGTTGTGCTAACTGATTGTGCATTAGAATTTTGTGCACAAATAGCAAATAGGAGGAATGAGAGTGCAAAGGTCATTGCTTTGTAGATTCTCATACTTGCGATTGTTTGATAAGATGGATAAATGATTGGTTTGATGCTATGTTTGACGTATGTGGCAGTTTAACGTTGGTCAGTGATAATTACAGGCTGTTTGCAAAGTAATAAATAAAAAATGTAAAAAACAAGAAATTTTAGTAAAAATGTGAATTTTCATGAAAATGTGAGCTGAAAAGATAAGAAATTTTTGCAAAATTATGTCTTTTGGCTTCATGATATAAAAAAATGACAGTGCTGTCTCGCCAGGACCGGAAAGGAGAGGATGACAGATAGCGTGAAATCACAAAATAAGTGTTATATTTGCGAGGAGAAAGTGTTGAGCGGTCGTAAACTTTCAAAAAAATGTTTTTAAGTGCACTTTTTGGCATGGTTTTTGTTATAGTTAAAAGACATAACACTCATCACTAAATTTTTGACAAAGGACAATAGATGGAAACAGTATATTCACAAAAATTTAAGGAAACGGTCAATTCGACCCCGGCAGTCGCCGCGCGTCATAACAGTCGTTATGTCATGCCCGAGCATCTGCTGCTCGCGCTGATTTCCGACAAGGAGTCGGAGGCTGCCGCGCTCGTGGACCGTGCCTCAAAGGGCAGTCCCGTAGCACAGTTGCAGGAGACTCTTGACCGCGACCTCTTCAATGCCGCCGCCGAGAGCGGCTACACGGGCAATGTGGCAGTTGCCGATGTGTCGCTCAGCGACCTTGCCAGCCGTATTATCAAACTGAGCGTGCTTGAGGCCCGTATGCTTAAGAGCAATGTGGTCGATACGGTACATCTGCTTTTGGCTATCTTTCATAACTCCGATGCCCAGAACTCGGCTTTCATGGAGCCGTTCCGACGTGCCGGAGTGACATATGAGTCGCTCTACCGCATGTTGTCGGCCGGAGCCGACAGGCCCATGAGTCTGCAGGGCGACGGGGATGACGAGGAGGATGAAGACGAGGATTCAGCTCCCGCATCAGGAGCTCCTTCGGGCCGCGAGAGTGCCGCCCGTGCGCGTCAGCCGCAGAGTGGCGGCGGCCGGAGCGGTTCGGACACTCCGATGCTCGACAAGTATGGTTATGACATGACACAGGCTGCCGAGGACAATCGTCTTGACCCTGTGGTGGGCCGTGATGTCGAAATCGAACGTCTCGCCCAGATACTCAGCCGTCGCAAGAAAAACAATCCGGTGCTCATCGGTGAGCCGGGAGTGGGCAAGTCGGCCATTGTCGAAGGGCTCGCTCTCCGCATCGTGCGCCGCAAGGTGTCGCGCATACTTTTTGACAAGCGTGTGGTGTCGCTCGACATGGCTTCGCTTGTAGCCGGCACGAAATATCGCGGACAGTTTGAGGAGCGTGTCAAGGGTATTCTTGACGAGCTCGCCAAAAACAAGAATGTGATACTGTTTATCGACGAGCTTCACACCATAGTCGGTGCCGGCAACGCGGCCGGCTCGATGGATGCCGCCAATCTTCTCAAGCCTGCGCTTGCACGCGGTGAGATACAGTGTATAGGTGCCACGACGCTCGACGAATATCGCAAGAACATAGAGAATGACGGTGCCCTCGAGCGTCGTTTCCAGAAGGTGATGGTCGAGCCGACCACTCCCGAGGAGACGCGTGTGATTCTCGACAACATACGTGAGAAGTATGAGGCCCACCATAATGTAATATATACACCCGAGGCTCTCGACGCGTGTGTGTCGCTCACCGAACGTTACATCAGTGACCGCAATTTCCCCGACAAGGCCATTGATGCCATGGACGAGGCCGGTAGCCGAGTGCATGTGACCAATATCGCTGTGCCGGCTGCCATCGAGGAGCTTGAGCAGGAGATCAATGAGGCCGCTGCCGAGAAGCTGCGTGCCGCCCAGGCTCAGAACTTTGAGAAGGCCGCCTCCTACCGCGACCGTGAGCAGCAGCTCAAGGCGCAGCTCGACGCGGCCAATGCCGAGTGGCAGGAGAAACTCGCCACCATGCGCGAGACTGTCGATGAGGACAAGGTGGCCGAGGTCGTGGCCATGATGACCGGCGTGCCCGTCCAGCGGATAGCCCAGGCCGAAGGTAAGCGTCTGCGCGAGATGGCTCCGGCTATCAAGGCGCAGATAATCGGTCAGGACAATGCCATAGAGAAGATTGTCAAGGCCATACAGCGCAACCGCATAGGTCTGAAGGATCCTGCCAAGCCTATCGGCACATTCCTGTTTCTCGGACCTACCGGTGTCGGCAAGACCCACCTGGCCAAGAAGCTGGCCGAGTATATGTTTGACTCGTCCGACTCGCTGATACGTATCGACATGAGTGAGTATATGGAGAAGTTTACGGTGTCGCGCCTTGTCGGTGCGCCTCCGGGATATGTCGGTTATGAGGAGGGCGGACAGCTCACCGAAAAGGTGCGCCGTCATCCTTACTCCATCGTGCTGCTCGACGAGATAGAGAAGGCACATCCCGACGTGTTCAATCTTCTGCTCCAGGTCATGGATGAGGGGCGTCTCACCGACTCGCTCGGCCGACGGATTGATTTCAAGAACACAGTCCTCATAATGACATCCAACATCGGATCGCGTCAGCTCAAGGACTTCGGCAGCGGCATAGGATTCAATACCCGTCCGGCCGATGACCGTGAGGTGAGCCAGGGAGTGATACGCAAGGCTCTCAACAAAGCCTTTGCCCCAGAGTTTCTCAACCGCATCGACGATATAGTGATGTTCGACCCCCTCAGCCGTGAGTCGATATTCAAGATTATCGACATCGAGCTGGCCGGATTCTACAAGCGTGTTGAGCAACTCGGCTATAAGCTCACAGTCTCTGACGAGGCGCGTGATTTTGTAGCTGACAAGGGATATGACGCACAGTTTGGCGCGCGTCCGCTCAAGAGAGCTATCCAAAAGTATCTTGAGGACACGCTGGCCGAGCTTATTGTCGAGGACAATGTCAAGCCGGGCGACGAGATATATGTCTCCTATACACCCGGGGCTGACAGACTTGACACCGAGATACGACATCCCAAAGAATAAACATAATGAACATATTAAGGGCCTGCAATAGACTTGTCCTCAGCGGACGCGACTATTTCTACATAATCCTCGGCATATTGATATATGCCGTAGGATTTACCGTTTTCATCCTCCCTCACCATGTCGTGATCGGGGGGATGTCGGGTTTTGGCACATTAGTGTACTATTTCTCGGGCGAACGCATCCCGGTGGCGGTGGCCATGTATTGCAGCAACCTGTTGTTGCTGCTGTGCGCATTCCGTTACATAGGACGAAATTTTGTCATCAAGACCGTGTTTGGTTTCACGGTGTTGTCGCTTGTCATCGGAGCGATGGAAGGATATTTTGTGTCGCGTCCCCCGCTGGTGAGCGACATGACCATGAGTGTGCTTATGGGAGCTATGCTGCTCGGTGTAGGCATCGGCATCTATTACAGCCATAACGGCACCACCGGCGGCACTGACATAATCGCGGCAGTGATGGAACGCGTGAGTTCGATAAGCGTCGGGCGCACCATGATGATTGTGGACATGTCGATTGTCGCCGCATCGTTTTTCCTGCCGTTTGACGGCGATATGGAGGCCCGCATACAAGCCCGCACCGAGACCATAATCTACGGTTGGGTGGCCATATTTGTCTACTCCTATATCGCCGACCGTTTTATCGTGGCAGACAAGCAGACCATCCAGTTTTTCATCCTTTCTGACAAGTGGGAGGAGATAGCCTATCGCATTACCCACGAGACTGGGCGCGGTGTCTCGACCATCGACACTCACGGCTACTGGACGGGCGCGCACCGCGTGTTGCTGCTCGTATGGTGTCGCCAGTACAATACGGCCGAGATATTCCATATAGTGCACGAAGTCGACCCGACGGCCTATATCACTGACTGTGACGTGCGCGGTGTGTGGGGCAACGGATTTGACACACTCAAGCTCAAGCCACGCAAGCGTTAGAGAGTGTTTTCGGTTGACATTTGTTATTAAAACCCTCTTAATTACCATTTTTACACCAATCATACCATGATAAGAAAAATAATGTTTATGATACTGACTGCGATGGGACTCACGTCCGTAGCTCAGGAAAAAATCGAGATATTGTTCAGCAATCCCGAGGCCCGCGACCGGCATATAGATATGTCGGACCTGTCGGTCGAGCCGGGCATGACCGTTTATCGTCCGGCCAAGCCTAACGGAGTGGCAGTCGTGATGTGTCCGGGCGGAGGTTACAGTCATCAGGCCGCCGCTCACGAGGGACACGACATGGCTCCGTGGTTTAACGCCCAGGGAGTGACTTACGTCGTGCTCAAATACCGTATACCCAAACAGCGCAGCAATGTACCTCTCGAAGATGCAGCCCGAGCCGTGAGTCTGGTGCGCAGCCATGCCGGAGAGTGGGGCGTTGACCCGTCGAAAATCGGCATAATGGGAGCCTCGGCAGGCGGACATCTCGCTTCGACACTCGCCACACATTATCCCGATTCGCTCTCGCGTCCTGATTTCCAGGTGCTGTTCTATCCTGTTGTCTCGATGGATCCTGCTGTGACCCACATGGGCTCGCGCAATAATCTTCTCGGCAAGGATGCCGGAAAGGCTCTTGAGGAGGAGTATTCCAACGAGCTTCATGTCAGCAAGTCGACACCTCAGGCATTCATCATGCTCTCGTCTGATGATCGGGCCGTTCCTCCGGCCAATTCAATCAATTATTACAATGCGTTGATTGCCAACGGAGTCCCGGCCGCAATGCACATATATCCGGTCGGTGGCCATGGATGGGGATTCCGTGACAGTTTCAAGTATAAGCGTCAATGGACCGGAGAGCTTGAGAAGTGGCTCCGTGAGCAGGTGCTTTAAGACTGAAAAAATCAAAGTCGGATGGTAGAGAAGAGCTTGCCATCCGACTTTGATTTTTTCAGTGTCGGTAAACGACACGATATGATACGAAACATTACTATTTTATCAGAGGTCTGAATACATTAAGTGAAGTCCGGCTACCGGCCATGATTGAATGATTGCGGTCAGAGCGTATCGACTTGACCTCACCGCCGGCCTCCTGTACCATCAGAGCACCTGCTGCTATATCCCATAGATTAAGATTCAGTTCCCAATAAGCGTCGAAATACCCGGCGGCCGTATAGGCAAGGTCTATAGCGGCCGAGCCCATGCGCCGTATGCCTCTGACCTGCATGCTCACTCTCGCGATGTTGTCGAGATTGTTGTCGGGATGACGGTCGCGGTCATATGGCATGCCTGTGGCTACTACCATAGTCGACAGTCTGTCGTTTTGACCGCAATGCAGCTTGTGGCCGTTGAGAAATGCACCCGAACCCTTTGCCGCGTGAAACATCTCTCCGAGATAAGGGGCATACACCACTCCGGCTACAGTCTCGCCATTGTGTTGCAGAGCGATGGAAATGGAGTAGACCGGCAGGCCCTGCTTGAAATTGGTTGTGCCGTCGAGTGGGTCTATCACCCACAGCCATTCGCTGTCGCAGACAGTAGTCGTGCCGCTCTCTTCCGAAAGTATGGAGTGGGAGGGAAATTCCCGTCGTATATTGTCCATTATAACCTTTTCGGCAGCCTTGTCGGCCTCGGTCAATACATCAAAATCATTTTGCTTGGTCACCGATTTCAGTTCGGGATTTCTAAAGTAGCGCAGCGTCACATCGCCGGCTTCCTTGGCCCATTGCATGGCCTTTGTCAGATATTGGTTGTAATCCATGACAGATGTTTTTTGAAAAAGCAAAATTAAGAAAAAAACTCTTTTTCGCACTGTTTTGGGGAATATTTATTTTTTATCGGGATGCTGTTAAAAAACATTGTTTTGACGCGGAAAAATACTGCTGAAATTTACTACCTTTGCGTCAATAAGTCTAATAACCGAATACCAATAAATACAGTAATTATGAAAACCAGGCTGGTTGAGTGCGTGCCCAATTTCAGTGAGGGACGTGACAAGAATGTGATAAAGCAAATTACCGATGCTATTACGGATGCTTCGGCTGTGCGTCTTCTTGACGTGGATCCCGGTGAAGCGACCAACCGCACGGTGGTCACATTTGTAGGTTCGCCCGAGGATGTGCTTGAGGCTGCCTTTCAGGGCATAAAGAAAGCCGCCGAGCTTATAGATATGCGTCAGCATCATGGGGCACATCCGCGCATGGGTGCCACCGATGTGTGTCCTTTCGTGCCTGTAAGCGGCATTACGCTCGAGGAGTGTGCCGAACTGTCGCGTCAGTTGGCCAAAAGGGTGGCCGAGGAGCTGGATATCCCTGTTTACTGCTATGAAGCGGCCGCTTTCCGTCCCGAACGTAAGAATCTTGCTGTGTGCCGCAAGGGCGAGTATGAGGGACTGGCCGACCGTATGGGCTCGGAGACCGAGGGCCCGGATTTCGGCAACCGTCCGTTTGACGAGCGTGCCGCACGTACAGGTGCGACCACGATAGGAGCCCGAAACTTCCTGATTGCTGTGAATTTCAATCTCAATACGACCTCTACGCGCCGAGCCAATGCCATCGCGTTTGACGTGCGCGAGAAGGGTCGCCCGATGCGCGAAGGCGGCAAGCCCAACGGCAAACCGATGAAGGATGCCGACGGCAAGACCATAACCATACCCGGCACCCTTCCCTGCACCAAGGCCATCGGATGGTATATCGACGAGTATGGCATCGCGCAGGTGTCGATGAATATTACCGACATCTCCACCACTCCTCTCCATGTGGCTTTTGACGAGGTGTGCCGTGCGGCCAACGAGCGTGGCATACGGGTGACAGGCACCGAGATTGTAGGTCTTGTGCCCAAGAGTGCTATTGTTGATGCCGGACGCTATTTCCTCCACAAGCAGCAGCGGTCGACAGGTATTCCCGAAAGCGAAATCATACGCATGGCCGTCAAGTCGATGGGTCTTGACGAACTCAAGCCTTTCGAGCCAAGCGAAAAGATTATCGAATATATGATAGCCTCTAATGACGGGGCGAAGAAACTTGTCGACATGACGTGTCGCGAGTTTGCCGACGAAACTGCATCCGAGTCACCCGCTCCCGGCGGCGGTTCCATCTCGGCCTATATGGGTGCGCTCGGCGGCGCGCTTGCCACTATGGTGGCCAATCTTTCGGCCCACAAAGCCGGTTGGGACGAGCGTTGGCGCGAGTTTTCGGATGTAGCCGAGCAGGGCCGGGCACTTGTTGATTCGCTCTTGGCTCTGGTCGACGAGGACACACAGGCCTTCAACGGCATAATGGCAGTCTTTGCCATGCCCAAGGGTACAGATGCCGAGAAAGCCGCCCGTGCCGAGGCTATGGAACGAGCCACCGAGTATGCCACCCGTGTGCCTCTGCGCACTATGGAGCAGGCTGTAAAGGTATTTCCTCTCGCACAGCTTATGGCCGAGCAGGGCAATCCCGCGTCGGTGAGCGATGCCGGTGTCGGTGCGCTTGCCGCCCGTGCCGCAGTCCGTGGTGCGCTGCTTAACGTTAAAATCAATGCCGCCGGTCTCAGAGATCGTGAGCTCGCCGACTCGCTCGTGGCACACGCCGAGGCTATTGCCGCCGAGGCCGAGACTCTCGAGGCTTCAGTACTGAAGGTTGTGGAAGAGAAAATCTAACATGAAAAATAATATAACTCAAAATATGACATCAGAGACATCCGATTTCAAGAATCAGATTATACAAGGTATACCCGACATCCTGCCCCCTCGTCGTGAACGTGACGAGTCGGTGAGCCATGCCCCGCGCCGTAAACACATACTCACTCCCGAGGAGGAGCGGTTGGCTCTGCGCAATGCGCTCCGCTATTTCCCCGCTACTCTGCATGCCGAGCTTGCTCCGGAATTTGTAGAGGAGCTTCACACCTACGGACGTATATATATGTATCGTTTCCGTCCCACTTACGATATGTATGCCCGTCCTATTGACGCATATCCCGCCAGGTCGCGTCAGGCTGCTGCCATCATGATGATGATTCAAAACAATCTTGACCCGGCCGTGGCTCAGCATCCTCACGAGCTTATCACCTATGGCGGCAACGGTGCTGTGTTTCAGAACTGGGCACAGTATCTGCTTACCATGAAATATCTCTCCGAGATGACCGACGAGCAGACACTCGTCATGTATTCGGGCCATCCGCTCGGGCTCTTCCCATCTCACAAGGAGGCTCCGCGCGTAGTCGTGACCAACGGCATGGTCATCCCCAATCATTCCAAGCCCGATGACTGGGAGCGTCTCAATGCTCTCGGAGTGTCGCAATATGGTCAGATGACAGCCGGCTCATACATGTATATAGGTCCGCAGGGCATTGTCCACGGCACCACTATCACTGTGCTCAATGCAGCCCGCCGTCGCTTTACAGAGGGGCGCGAGTCGACAGCCGGTATGCTCTTTGTGTCGTCGGGTCTCGGCGGCATGTCGGGAGCCCAGCCCAAGGCCGGAAATATAGCCGGAGTCGTGAGCGTGGTTGCCGAAATCAATCCCAAAGCCGTGGAGAAACGTCACGCGCAGGGATGGGTCGACGAGGTATATGACTCGCTTGACGAACTGTTGCCGCGCATCTGTCAGGCCCGAGCTGAAGGCCGTGCCGTTTCGATGGCCTATCTCGGCAATGTGGTCGACCTCTGGGAGCGTCTTGCTGCCGAAGGCGAGAGCGTGGATCTCGGTTCCGACCAGACGTCGCTCCATAATCCCTGGGCCGGCGGATATTATCCCGTAGGACTGTCGCTCGAGGAGTCCAACGCCATGATGGCCGATGACCCCGAGGAGTTCCGCCGCCGCGTGCAGGAGTCGCTGCGCCGTCAGATTGCCGCTATCAATAAGCTGACCGATGCCGGCATGTATTTCTTTGATTATGGCAATGCCTTCCTGCTCGAGTCGTCGCGTGCCGGAGCCGATGTGATGAATGCTGACGGCGAGTTCCGTTATCCGTCATATGTGCAGGACATCATGGGACCGCTTTTCTTCGACTATGGTTTCGGTCCGTTCCGCTGGGTGTGCACTTCCGGCACTCCCGAGGATCTCGCAGCCACCGACCGCATCGCCGCCCGTGTGCTTGAGCAGTTGCGTGAGGAGGTGACCGACGACATCCGCGGTCAGCTTGACGATAATATACACTGGATTAAGTCGGCTGCCGAAAACCATCTTGTGGTCGGTTCGCAGGCCCGCATACTTTATGCCGACTCGGAGGGCCGCACACGCATCGCGCTTGCTTTCAACGAGGCTATCCGCAATGGCGAACTGTCGGCTCCCGTAGTGCTCGGACGTGACCACCACGACGTGTCGGGCACTGATTCGCCTTATCGTGAGACATCCAATATCTATGACGGCTCCAACCTGTGTGCCGACATGGCCGTCCACAATGTGATAGGCGACTCTTTCCGCGGAGCCACATGGGTGTCGCTCCACAACGGAGGCGGAGTAGGCTGGGGCGAAGTGATGAACGGAGGCTTTGGCATGGTCATCGACGGCACTCCCGAGTCTGACACCCGCATACGCCGCATGCTCCTGTGGGATGTCAACAACGGTATAGCCCGTCGCTCATGGGCCCGCAATCAGGGTGCGGTTGATGCCATCAAGCGCGAGATGGAGCGCACTCCGGGGCTTACGGTAACGCTTCCCAATCTTGCCGACGACTCTCTGATAGAGTCGGTGCTGGCATAAACCGTCGGATGTGTTACAAATGAAATAACAAGAATAACCGCAAGAAACTATGAATCACGAAATATCAGCCGAATGGCTTACCATAGAGAAAGTTGAGGAGATCCTCAACTCTCACGCCTCTCTCTCGCTATCTGACGACGCAAAGGAGCGCATCGAGAAGTGCCGCAAATATCTTGACGAGAAGATGGAGTCGCAGACCGAGCCTATCTACGGCATCACTACCGGTTTTGGCTCGCTGTGCAACATATCTATCGACCGCGAGGCACTGTCGCAGCTTCAGAAAAATCTCGTCATGTCGCATGCCTGTGGGCTTGGCGAACGGGTGGCTCCGCAGATAGTGCGTCTGATGCTCCTGCTTAAAATCCAATCGCTTTCCTATGGCAACTCGGGTGTGCAACTGGCCACCGTGCAGCGTCTGATTGATTTCTATAACGCCGACATACTTCCTGTCGTGTTCAGTCAGGGCTCGCTCGGCGCGTCGGGCGACCTTGCACCGCTCGCCAACCTCAGTCTTCCTCTGCTCGGCCTTGGCGAAGTGATGTGGCACGGCCACATTATTCCTGCCTCAGAGGCTCTCGACAATATGGGCTGGCGTCCTATCGAGCTCCAGTCAAAGGAGGGGCTCGCCCTGCTCAACGGCACACAGTTCATGTCGGCCCATGCCACCGACGCGCTAATCAAGGCTCTGCGTCTCAGCCGTCAGGCCGACAAGATTGCCGCAATGTCGCTTGACGCTTTCGACGGCCGTCTCGAACCGTTTGGCGATGAGGTCAACCGCATACGTCACCACGAGGGTCAGATCGAGACCGCCCGCGTGATGCGTGAATATCTTGAGGGTAGCGAGATAGCAGTCCATCCCAAGAAGCATGTGCAGGATCCCTATTCGTTCCGCTGCATACCTCAGGTGCATGGCGCGGTCAAGGACACAATAGCCTATGTCAAGGGCAAGATTGAGGACGAAATCAACAGTCCTACCGACAATCCGACCGTGTTTCCAGATAGCGACCTCATCGTGTCGGCCGGCAATTTCCATGGCGAACCTATAGCTCTGCCGATGGATTTTCTTGCCGTGGCTCTCGCCGAACTGGCCAATATCTCCGAGCGTCGCATCTATAAGCTAATTTCGGGTGCGCGTTCGCTTCCGTCGTTCCTTGTGGCCAAACCCGGACTCAACAGCGGTTTCATGATACCTCAGTATGCCGCCGCATCTATCGTAAGCCAGAACAAGGGTCTCTGCTGGCCGGCAAGTGTTGACTCCATACCTTCGTCGCAGGGTCAGGAAGACCATGTTTCGATGGGCTCTAACTCAGCCACCAAACTGTTGCGTGTGGCCGACAACACCGAGCGCGTCCTGGCTATCGAACTGTTCAATGCCGCCCAGGCTCTCGAGTTCCGCCGTCCGTTGAAGTCATCGCCTGTAGTCGAGGAGTTCCACGATGCATTCCGTCGTGAAGTTCCATTTATTCAGAATGATACCGTGATGTATACCTACATCGAGAAGGCTGTGCAGTTTCTGCGCCAGGCATAATATGTGATAATAACTAATATACAAGAAGTTAGAGGAGGCTATAAAGTGTTGTCTTGACTTTATGACTCCTTTAACTTTTTAAATAATAGATACAATATGCTGTTAATCAGAAATATCGGAGCTATAGTCGGTGTGCGCCACGAAGCCGGCAAGGCCCTGCGTGGTAGTGAGATGGACGCTCTGCCCGTGCTTCATGACGCATGGTTGGCCGTGGAGGGTGAGAGGATTCACTCCTATGGTCAGATGTCGGAGTGTCCGGTCCGGGAGTGTGAGACTATCGATGCATGCGGACGCTGGCTCTTCCCGTCGTTTTGTGACTCGCACACCCATCTGGTCTTTGCCGGGAGCAGGGAGCGGGAGTTTGTCGACAAAATCAATGGCTTGAGTTATGCCGAGATAGCCGCACGAGGCGGTGGCATTCTCAATTCGGCCGACAGGCTGCACGAATATAGCGAGGACCGACTGTATGACGAGGCATCTTCGCGTATACGTGATATAATATCGTTTGGCACAGGAGCCGTGGAAATCAAGAGCGGCTACGGACTCACACTTGACGATGAACTCAAGATGCTGCGTGTCATAGCACGCATACGTCAGGATTTTCCGCTCGCCGTACGTTCGACATTTCTCGGAGCACATGCTGTAGGCCGTGCTTTCGAAGGGCGTCAGGACGAGTATGTCGATCATGTGTGCCGCGAGATGCTTCCGGCTGTGGCGGCCGAAGGGTTGGCCGATTATGTCGACGTATTCTGTGAGCAGGGATTTTTCACTGTCGGGCAGACCGACAGGATTTTTAATGAAGCCGCCCGTTATGGCATCACTCCGCGTCTGCATGCCAATCAGCTTCATTGCTCGGGCGGAGTGCAGGTGGGTGTGGCCCACGGAGCCGCTTCGGTCGACCATCTTGAAAATATCGGACAGGCCGAGATTGAACTCCTGGCCGTGTCGCCTACAATAGCTACAGTGTTGCCGGGAGCATCATTTTTCCTTAACATGTGTCATGCTCCGGCTCCCGAGCTGATAAAGGCCGGGGCTGCCGTTGCCATAGCTTCGGATTATAATCCAGGTTCATCTCCATCGGGCGACATGCGTTTCATGTCATCGCTTGGTTGTATACAACTGCGCATGACGCCTGAGCAGTCGCTCAACGCTTCGACGCTCAACGGTGCCGCTGCTATGGGACTTGCCGCCGACTATGGCTCGATTACTCCCGGCAAAGTGGCGTCATTCTTCCTCACCAAACCGCTCACTTCTGCGGCTTATATGCTCTACTCCTATACCGAACCCGTCATTGAAACAGTCTATCTTAATGGTATTGAGTATAGAGTTTAAAGTTTAGAGGGGACAGTTTAAAGTTTATATGAATATCAATGGCTTGACACAGCCATCATCGCAATTCTTAAACTTTAAACTGTCCCCTCTAAACTTTATAACCTCGAAGCTCTATAAATCTCTTCTTCTTGCTTGGAAGAAACGGCGGGTGAAGAAGTAGAGCAGCAACGCACCTGAAGTCTGTGAGGCGGCCGTAAACCAGAAAGCTGTCGAGTAGTCGGCATATTCCACAAGTATGCCACCAAGGAGTATGCCTGCACCCATGCCGAGGTCCCATGAAGTGAGTATTGACGAGTTGGCTGTGCCGCGTTGGTCGTGGCGGGCAACAGAGATAAACATATTGAGAAAGGCCGGAAACATTCGTCCGTTGCCGAGACCGATGAGCAAGGCCGACACATAAAATGCCCACACACCCGGAGCGAGAGCAAAGAGTGTGAAACCTACAGCCGAGATACACGCGCCTTCGAGTGCATTTTCGGTCAGGCGACCTTCGCGTAGAGATTTCGCGCCATACAGACGTGATGCGAACAGACCGCTCGAAAGCAGTGCGAAAAATATGCCGGTCCCATCGGTTATACCCATCACTTCTTTACCATATATAGCCACATAGTTGCTCATTACGCCCCAGCAGATGCTGAACAGGAATATATTGATGGACATGAGCCATGCGCGTGTGAGAAAAAAGTGGTCCATGCTCAGATGAGGTTTACCCTCCACAGGTGTGCGGGCCGGGAGTCTGATGGCCGTCGTGCAGTAAAAACCAAAGAAGGCCACAGCGAGCGAAATCCAGAACAGCAGAGTGAAATCACCTGTGGCTCCATATATCCATATGCCCGCCGAAGGTGCTATCGCCATGGCAAGATTGTTGCTCAGCCCATAGTAACCTATGCCTTCGTTGCGTCGCGAGGAGGGCAATACGTCTATAGCCACCGTACTATTGGCCACCGTAGTGGCTCCGAAGGGGATGCCGTGGATGGTGCGCACGATGGCAAACATCAGCAGCGTGCCGGCTCCGATGTAGCCCGTAAAACATATGAAAAAAGCAAAGAAGCAGAGCATCAACACTTTCTTGCGGTTGAAGCTGTCCACGATAAATCCGCTGAACGGGCGGACGATGAGTGCTGCGACTACATAGCCCGACAGCACAAGCCCTATCATATCCTTGTCGGCTTTAAACTGAGAGTCGAGATAGATGGGGAGTAAAGGTGTGAGTAGGTAAAACGAAAAAAACAGCATGAAATTACCTGCCATCGCCTTGCAGTATTCGCGGTTCCACAGCCGCTCTAATTTCTCGTCCATATCACTATGAATTTTTGTGACTGCAAAGGTAGTGTTTTTTTGACTTACAGCCAAAGCGTGTCCGTAAAGATACCTGCACACCAATACAAGACGAGGCCGAATCCTAAGGTTGTTATCATTCAGGATTCGGCCTCTTGCTATTTTCTCAAATCTATCTCTATCGGATAGCTAATGTTATGGTCTTTGTTACCGGGGGCATACACATTGACGCGTCGCATGCCTGATATTTAACTTTACATACGACCTCGCCGTCACCGTTGCCCTTGATGCGCTGGCGGAAGGCTCCGTTGCCGGTGTAATAGGTCGTTGCTGTCGACGAAGGGGTGGGTGTGGGAGTGACGAGCGAGCCCGATTTCTCATAACCTTCCGGGAGTTCTATGTTCACTTCGGTCGGGATAAACGGGTCTTCATCGGCCACATAGGCATAGGTGTGGAAACCCTCGTGCACGGTCATGGTGATGACCACGTCCTTCATGCCGCCGGGAGCATCGACGATTTCGGCTTTCAGTGCCACAGGATTGTTGCGGTCTGTGTCACCGGCCGGAGCGACTGAGGCTGTGTTTTCGGTCTGTGCAGGAGCGGTAAGCACCGAGTAGTCGTTGCCGGGCACCGAGGGGTCGAGAGTATCGACAAGCCACAGCCATCCGCCGCTTTCGCTGAAGAACATACGGTCGCGGTTGGCATCGAGCCACGCCTTCCACTCGGCGGGTGTGGCGAAGCGGCACAGCGTGTAGCGTTCAAGCAGTGTACGACCGGTCACGGCGTCATCGCCACCTTTTTCGAGTAGTTCGACAGCCTTGTCAAGCAGGCGTATATCGTTGTTGGCAATGCCGAGCGCACGGGCCTCCTGGTCAATTTCCAGACTGTAGCCCTCGTTGCTGTCGGCGCGGAAATAGGGCCGATTTTTGTCATAATAGCGTGCATACTCGGCCTCATCCTCGCCAAACACTTTGTATAGCTCCGGATTGCGGCCCTTGAGGTATTCCGAGAAGGGTATGGACTTGGGTTTGGGAATTGCCGGAAATTGCAGGTGCATCATCTCTGCGGGCGAGAGCTCTTCACCGGCGGCTTGTTTTGCCTTGATGGCGCGCATGGTACTGTCCATCATGAGATAATACTTCATGTTTACGGCCTCCATTTCTTTCCAGCAGGCGCGTGACATGGTGTATTTCGATGCAGTGGCTGCGTCGCGAGTGGCTATGCTTTCGTTGAGTTTGCGGGCTATGATGCGTTTGCCTTTGAAGTCCTTGATGTATACAATCGCGTTGGCGAGTGCGGCTTTGGCCGGCTCGGTGAGGTCGGAAGGCTTGGCTGCAAACCCCCAGTGGAAGAAGTTGCCGTGACGTCCGATGGCTACAGCGTCGATGCTTTTGGCACACAGTCCGCCCGATATTACCTCGGCTTCGGGCGAGTCGGTGTAGCCCCAGGGGCGCGACACCATGCCTATGCGCTGGCCGTTCTCAAAACCACCGTTTTTGCTCACCATCCACATTTCGGTCTGTTCGGGGAGTGTGTAGCCATACATCGGGGCATATTCCTTGGCGTTGTCGGGAGTGGGACGCATCTCCGACACGATGTTTACTTTGAAGGGGCCGTTAAATACCGGGTGGTCTTTTTTCCATCCGAGCGCGTAATTGTCGAGACAGAGACAAAACCAGTCATTTTTGTTTCCCAGCGAGCGGCCGATATTTTCGCTTGCCTCGGCGATACATATCACGGCGTCGTCAAAATCGTCGGGCAGATAGGCAGCTTTTTCATAACGGATGACGCGTCCGTTCTCATCGCGCTCCATCACTTCGGGCCTGAGCACAGCCGGCTTGCCGTCAAATACAGTCACATCATAGGCCTCTGACATTTCGGGTCTGTAATCCTTGCCGTCAATGGCGGTGACTTTGGTAAAACGCTGTTTGAGAAAGCGTGTGAAGTCGGCAGCGCGCTCCTTGGCCGATTTGGCCACTTCGGCCGGATCGGCCGGCATGCCGCCCATTGTGTTGAAGTCGGGTGAGCCGCCCACATAGAGCACACTCACTTTTTCTTTGGCCGAGATGCCGATGACACATGCACACACCACGGCTATTAAAACTGATAGAAACCTTTTCATAAAAATAACAATGTCACTTATGCGTCCTTACGGACTTGATTATAGCGTATTATTCAGCGAAAATCTCGGCGAGCTTGGCGTCAAGTTCCTCCTCGCCGTCAAAGCGGCCTACCATGTTGCCCTCGGCGTCGATGATAAACTTGGAGGGGATATACTGGATGGCGTAATTGTCGGCGTTGTTGACGGGCTGGTCGTAGATGTTGACATACTTCTCCATGCCCATACCGCTGTTGGCGATATATTCTTTCCAGGGCTCTTCGCTGCGGTCGAGCGACACGGCGAGCACCTCGAGGCCCTTGCCGTTATACTTCTCGTAAACCTCCTTGACGTGGGGGAGCGAAGCGCGGCAGGGACCGCACCATGTGGCCCAGAAGTCAACGAGCACCACTTTACCCTTGAGGCCCGAGAGGCTTACCTCATTGCCGTCCTGGTCTTTGCCGGTGATATTGGGAGCCTTTGCGCCGGGCTGGATATTCTCGAGAGCGGCGATATATTTGGCTGTGGCTTCGTCGGCAGCCTGCACTTCGGGAGTCCAGGCGTTATAGATTTCCTTGATTTCGTCGAGACTCATGTTGCTCTTGAGGCGCGACATCACTACGGGAGCGTAGAGCGAAGAGGTGTGGGTCTTTACAAAGTTGACCTGAGCGTCCTTCACCTGATTCATCAGGGCGGTGTACTTCTGCTCGAGTTCGGCCATGGCCACAGAGTCGCCCTGAGCGGCGGCAAACTGCTCGCGCATGGGGATGAGCTGATCGTAAACCTCCTTCTGAATAGCGTTGAGCGAGTCCATCTCCATAGTGAGGGGCGAGCCGGTGATTTCGGCGTTGCTGTAATCCTCGCCGGTGAGGGCTACGGTGATGTTGCCGGGCTCTACCATGAGCTGACGCACCTTCTCGTTTATGTAGGAGATGGGGCCACGGCTGATGTAGCCGAGCTTGGGGGTGGCGAGTGAGCCGGCAAATGAGAATGCGCCATTGGCCACAACGCAGCTGTCCTTGTAGGTTGAGTCGTTTGACACCATGCAGGCGAAATAGATGGTCTCGCCGTCGGGGATGTCGGTGGTACCGTTGATAGTATACTCGGTCGAAGGTTTGGAGTTGCATGCACACATGATGGCGAGCGCACCCATACCGAGAATTGATAATTTGTTCATTACGATAATGTTAAAAAAAATGATTGGATAGTTTAGTTGAGCCTTGTCCGTGAGGGCATAAGTGACATTGTGTTGTTTGAATAAGGTTATCTGACTGCAAAGATAGTACTTCTTTGTAGTTTAAAGAGTTTAAAATGCTTAAAAGTTTAAGAATTAGGTCTCGTTGCAAACCTTTTTGACACAACGCCTTTTTAACATAACTTTTCAGAACAAATCCTCGAGTATCCTGTCGAGCTCTTCGTCCTTGTCGATTTTGCCTATCACGGTGCCGTCGGCCGCTATCAGATATTTTGTCGGAAGATAGTGCACGGCATATTTCGCACTCTGGTCGCCAGAGCGGTCAAAGCCTGTCATCTTTCCGTTTTTGTCAGTCTGTGTCTTCAGGCCGCGGAGTATGTTGTGATAGTCTTCCATACCCTCCTCGACAATGACTTTTTTCCACTCGTCGGATGATGAGTCGTTGTCGGCTATGCAAAACACTTCAAAACCCTTGTCGTGATATTTCTCATAGAGCTTCCTGACGTGGGGCAGGGCTGCGCGGCAGGGACCGCACCATGTGGCCCAGAAATCCACAAGTACCACTTTGCCCTTGAGTTCGCTGAGACGTATCTCCTTGCCGTCGGGGTCGATGCCGATGAGGTCGGGTGCCATGTGGCCCGGTTGCGTGGCTTCGAGAGCTGCAAGCTCCTCGCCGACACCCTCGGCCGCGGCCTGCACTTCGGGGGTGAGACCTTCGTAGACGGCTTTGAGCTCGGGATAGTTCATGCGGCCGCAGGTCATGACCAGAAGTGAGGCAGAGTGATATGACGACGGATGATTCTTAATGAAATCAATCGTGATTTTTTCATACTCTTTCCCCAGCGAGTCCGACTCGGCTGCGAGGGCCTTTCGGGTTGCATCGTCGGTAGCCGAAGCTATGGCGGCACGTAGGCCGGCGATGCGTTCGGTGACCGGGGCGGTCAGACGGTCATACTCCGTCACATAGTCCTGTGTCGCGGAACCACTGAACACCGCGTCAGAAAAATCATCGGCTTTAAGACCAGTCACTGTCATCTCGGCCGGTTCGAAATAGGCATTTGCCTGGGCCTTGTTGTTCCAGTCGGGCACACCGAAATACACAACACCTCTCACGGGGCGGTCGATTGAGCCCGTGAAAGCAAATGCTCCATCGGTTATGACAGTACTGTCGGTCACGGCCGAGTCTCCGGCATAATAGGTCAGATAGATGGTGCGTCCATCGGCTCCATCAATGTCGCCTTTGAGATCAAACTGATTGGCCGGACGTGAAGTGCATGCTCCGAGCACGGCGAGCGAGCCGAGGGCAATAATGGATAACTGTTTCATAAAGATTGATAGCAATGGGTGTGTCGGAAAAAGTAGTGATGCCACTTTCACCGACACACCGTCGGTTTTTTTAGTTCAGATATGGTGTAAAGTTAGGATTATTGTTGATTACATTCTGAGGTATCGGGAACACCCACAGTTTCGAATCGGGAGTCAGAGACATGTCGATACCGCATATGGTGCGGGTAAATGTTTCCTTATAGTCATCGAGGCGGTTCCAGCGTTTGCGGTTGATGAAGTTCCATACCGAGAATATGCCCTCGGCATGAGCTGTGGTCTTGAGATGCGTTATTGCTGTGGCCTTGTCGCTTACAGTTCCCTGCAGCGGTGCATATGCGGCGGGATTGATGCGGTTGGCGCGGATGGCGTCGAGATAACCCATAGCATCGTCGTAACGGTTGTTGTCGATGGCGTTTTCGGCGAGTATCAGATACATCTGTGGGGTGCTCAGACCGATGGTGGGCCATGACGAGGTGAGATCATATGTCATGGTGTATCCAGGCACGCCGATCATCATCAGCGACGGGTCCATGCCCATGGGGGCGTAAGCCTTGTTCATGGTGTTGAAGTGGTCGCGCACGGCGTGTCCGTCCTCCATCAAGTCCCATGTTGGATAGGATGTGAAGAAGTTGATGTCATCGGTGCTGAAATAGTCCTCGGGACACTCCATTTTTTTGCGGAATATCGACTTGTAGCTTCCACCAACAGGGTCGGCTGTGTCGACAAGCATATTGTTGTAGTTGGCTACAGTGCTGTTGACATTGAGCGCGTTCTGAGCCTCTACAGCCGCACGCTCAGGCTCTTGCATGGCCATGAGAGCGAGGGCCTTGACGGCATACGCGCTTCCGAGACCGAAGCGCATGCGGTTGAGCGGCATCTCGGAGAGCGCGTTGAGGCTCAGGGCCGCATCGATGTCGGCGATGATATTGGTGTAATATTCCTCGAGCGACACAGGCACCGTGGGTTGCTTGATGTCCTGGTCCTCCTTGACATAGGCGAGAGCCATAGTGTTGGCTGCCGTGGCTTTGTCATAAGCGGGTGCGAATTTCTGAACTGCGAGATAGTGGAAGTAGGCACGTACCACATAAGCCTCGGCCTTTATGGCAAGACGGTCGGTGTCCGAGCCGCTTGCATCGTCGATTTTTGCGAGGATGGGGTTGGCTATGCGCCCGATGTATTCGTAACATGATGCATAGTAGCTGTCGGAGGCGGTGAGCTCGGGCAGATCGTTGTCGTGGCCGGCTTCATCCCAACCGACAAGGATTGAAAATTTGGTCTTGACGACCGGTTGGAGCAGAGTGCTCAGAGTGCTGGTGGCATATATCACATCACCGCACACTTGCTGCATGTCGGTGGTACTGACCGAATATTCGGCGTTGAGCAGCAGCTCGAGGTCGGCTGTGCTTGAGAGTAGATTTTTGCCTTTGGGGTCAATCTCGGTGAAGTCGGCGCATGAGGTCATCATCATCGCTCCGGCGAGCATGCCTGTGGCTATATGTTTGATTTTCATAATGTAAACTTTAAACGTGTAAACTCCCGATCAGAGATTAAGGTTAAGACCTACCATATAGGAGGCGGGATTGCGTATGCCCAGTGTCTCGGGGTCTACGCCAAGGTCGTTGGCTGTCCAGAGGGCCTTGGGATTGTTGACCTGGAAGCGGACGGTCAGCAGGTTGACGCCGAACCGACGGGTCCAGCTTTCGGGCAACGTGTAGCCCAGGACGAGGTTGCGGAGCTTGAGGAACGAGGCATCATGCACGGCATTGTTGGCATATGAAGTTTCACTTCCAAGTGATTTCGATGCGTATTTGCCGATACCCGGGGTAGATGTCGGATTCTCAGGTGTCCAGGCGTTATTGAAATATGAAGCGATAGGTGCATAAAAGCTGCTTTCAAATATTTCGGACTGCGGCAGACAACGCATCTTGTGGCCTCCGTAGTAGGCGAGCACAAATCCGAGGCTCAGGCCGTTCCACTTGAATGTATTGTCGATACCTACGATATATTTGGGATCGGACTGGCCTGAAAACTCGAGTATATCAACGCTTTTGCCGGATGCATTGTGGGATGTGCCGCCGTTCTCTACATAAAACAGTGTCTGGCCCTCAGTGCCGGGATCGCTTGAGATGCCGGCAAATCGGTAGCTCCACAATGCGTTGACGGGATAGCCTTTCTTGTAGGGAGTGGAGATAAGACGATAGGCTGAGGTGGCGTCGTTTTCCACATCGATTACTTCATTCTTGTTGTAGGTGAATGTCACGCTTGTTGTCCATGAGAAATCGCTGCGCGAGCGGGGTACAAACCAGTCATAGGAGGCTGCGATTTCAAGACCGCGGTTGCGGATGGAGGCGGCGTTGGCCACTATGGAGGTGAAGCCCGTTGTCGGGTCGAGATTCATGCCGTTGAATATGTCCTTTCCTATCTTGTTGTAGAAGTCGATGTTGCCGCGCAGACGGTAGTTGAACAGGCTGAAGTCGAGACCAACGTTGGTGGTGCGGTTCTGCTCCCAGCGCAGGTCGGGATTGGCCGGAGAGGTCACGGTGCCGTATGGCACATTGGTGGTGCTGTTGATCGAGCCGGCTGATGCTGTCATTACCGATGTGGCTCCCTGATAGATGTTGCCTGTCACACCGTAGGAGAAGCGCAGCTTGAGGAATGAGAGCCATGGAGCCATGTCGTGTACGAATTGTTCGTTGTGTATGTTCCAGCCCGCGCCTACCGACCACAGCGGTTTGCCACGGAATTTTGAGTTGAGGCCGAACACGTCGGCATAATCCTTACGGAATGAGCCGAACACGTTGTATTTCTCATCATATGTGTAAGTGGCGTTGGCATATCCGGAGCCATAGCGGTGACACACTTCGGGCACGAGACCCATGCCATCACGGAGATAAGGATCGAATGCAAACTGCGAGCAGGGAAATCCTCCGTCCGATGCCATGAACAGAAGGCTGTTTCTCATCTGGCTCATGGTGCCGAAGTCGACTGTGTGGGTCGAGCTTGATTGCAATTGTTCGTCATATCCGAGCACGAGCGACTTGGTGCCCTTGTATTTGGTCTCGCGGAACTCCAGACCGGCTATGGCTGCGATGTCGTGGCGGCCGAAGGTGCGCGAGTAGTTGAGCTGGCCTCTGGCGGTCCAGTAGTTGCCGGTACTCTCGTTTGTCTGGAGGAAACCGCCCGAGCGCGGTGTCATATAGTCAATTTTGCCGTCTTTCATGTAGGCGAATGCGTTGCGCAGTGTGCGCGAGGCGTGGCTCTGCTCGTTGGCGAGGTGCTGCTCGTTGCGCTCGTCCACTTCGTAGATAAACTGTGTGTTGGCTGTCAGGCCAGGTATGATGCGGAAGAGAAGGTCGGCGTGATAGCGCATGTTCTGACGGCGGTTGGTCTGGGTGTTGTCATACATCTCGCTCACAGCGTCCACTCCGAGGTCATGCATGCCTTCACCGGGGTCCCAGTAACGTGTGCCGCTATACCAGGGATACTGTTTCGCTATGCTGCCGTCTTCGTTGTAGAATGAATAATAACCGGCATAGGCCCAGGGATTGCTGGCACTGCTGTTGTAGTCATAGCCATATTTGCGTGAGGAGGAGTAGATGGAGTTGATTGACACTGTGGCGGTGAGCCATTTGGCCAGGTCAAACGCTCCCTTATATGACACGTTGAGCCATTCTTCCTTGTGGTTGATGATACCGCTGTTGTCGCGCTTGTAGTTGAGTACTACGTTGTTACGCGATTTGTCCGACGAGCTGCGCAGGGCAAGGTTGTATTGCTGTATCACCTGACGGCGATAGATGTTATCGGCATAGTCTCGAGCATAATTGTTTTGTGCGAAGGCTGCTTTCTGACGGTCGAGTTCTTCACGCGAGATGCTGTTGGTGGCATACTGATAGTAGGCATATTCAAGAGGAGTTATCGAATAAGCGGTACCTTTCTTGATATCGGTGGCGAAGCTCTCGATATTTCTCACAGGGTCATTGTTGTAGGCCGGGTCGTTGACAAAATACTTCCACTCCAGATATTCGCTCTCGGCCTTGATATGCTCTTCGGGTGTCATGTAGAAGTTGTCGTGATAGTCCATGTTCTTGTTCTCATACCATGTTACGTTGGCCGAGAAGTCGATGTCTATTTTACCTTTTTTCTTGGCGTTTTTGGTGGTTACGACTATAATGCCGTTGGCCGCGCGTGCGCCGTAGATGGCCGAGGCCGATGCGTCTTTCAGTACATTGACGCTCTCGATGTCGTAGGGGTTGATGTCCTCCAGTTCACCTTCGATGGGCAGACCGTCCACCACGAGCAGCGGGGCGGTCGATCCGCTGAGTGTCCCCACGCCACGGATAATGGGCTTGCCTCCGTAGGTTGACAGGCCGGCCACGCGTCCCTCGAGATTGTCGAGAAGGTTGAGTGTGTAGCGTTCGTCGAGCTTGTCGGCACTGACGGTGGTCACCGAGCCGGTCATCTTCTCCTTCTTGATGTCCTGATAGCCGGTCACCACCACCTCGCTCATCATCGTGACGTGGGTCTCGAGATTGAAGTGGATATTGTTCTGGTTTTTAGGAGTCACTTTGATTGATGCGGGTTTCATGCCGACAAATATGGCCGATACCATAGGGTTGAGGGCCTGGACATTCTTGAGAGTGAAGTGTCCGTCGGCATCCGAGACGGTGATGTTGGTGGTGCCGTCGATCATGACGGTCGCACCGACCAGCGGCTCGTTTTCTTCCGCATCCCATACTATGCCCTTGATGTCGCCCTGCACATAATCGACGTTGATGTTGGGGCGTTTGAGCACCACGGTCTTGTCGACCACTTCGTAGCCGAGCAGCATGTTGACCGACAGCACGCGGTTGAGAAGCTGCTCGAGTGTCAGACCCGTGTAGTTGCACGTCACGGGACTCTTGGCCTCTTTCAGAAGCTCTTTCTGATACACGAAGTCCATGCCGGTCTCCTGTTTGAGTGCGTTGATTACCGCCTCGGGAGTGGCCTTGTCAAACTTGGCGTTGTACGAGCGCGCCGCAAGGTCGAGCGGCACCAGCATCGTCACTGCCAGCAGAAGGGCTAATAGTACTTTTTTCATTGTGTAAAAAATGATTGGTGAGTAATGTGTAAAGGTTAGTTCCGTTTTTATTGCGACGATATTATCACTTTGCCGTCGCGGGTGGTGAAGCGCAGTCCTCCGCTCATTTCTATGATGGATATGGCCGAGGCAAAGTCGGCATAGCGAGGTATGCTGCCCATGAAGACTATCTGTTCCACTTCGGGTGACTCAAATTCATACTCGAAGTCATACCATCGGCTCAGGTCGCGCATGATGCTTGATAGAGGCTGTTCCTCAAATACAAACCGTCCGTGTCGCCATCCGGCTATTACCTGCGGGTCGACGGTGCGCATGTTGAGCTGGTTGTCCTCGCGGCTGAGCATGGCCTGGTGGCCCGGTGAAAGTAGCACTTCTCCTGATGGTATGTCGGCCCGGGTGACGGCTATGGAGCCGCGCTCGAGTGTGGTGTAGACATAAGGGTCGTCGGCATAGGCGCGCACATTGAATTCGGTGCCGTATACCCTCACCGTAAGTTTGTCGGTCTCGACATAGAAGGGGCGTTTTTCGTCACGCTTTACGGCAAAATAGGCTTCGCCCGTCACGTGCACGCGTCGCTCGGTAGGGCTGAACACTTCGGGATAGCTGAGGGTCGATTCGGAGTTGAGCCACACCTCGGTGCTGTCCTCAAGTATGATTTTAAACTCTCCGCCGCGCGGCACGTCGAGACACAGTCTGCGCGGGGCCTCCACCTGACAGTTTTTCGCGAGTATCATTCTGCCGTCATGCACTCCGGCGGTGTCGGAGGCCGAGAGAGTGAGCGTCTCGCCAGAAGGTGCTATCAACATGGCGCGGGTGGTGCCTGGGGCTATCTCCCCGAGGCTTGAAGGCCCGTCGGTTGTGGCAGCTATCTCTGTGGGAACGGAAGTGGAGATATCAGAGCGGCCATATATAATATATGTGGCGGAAATGCCTGCTATCACGGCTATCATCGCGGCTATCGAGAGCATACGCATGACGCGACTGCGGCGCACGGCCGAGATGCGCTGCTGCATGTCGGCCATCGGACGCTCAGTCCTTACAAGTGTCCTGTGTTCCAACTGGCGTGACACGTAGTCGGGGTCGGCCATGCGTGCGAGCAATGCGCGGCGGTCGGGCTCATCGCCGGCCCATTGTTCAAGAATCTGCCGCTCCTCGGGAGTGATGCGGCCTATCGAAAGACGGTATAGTAGAGATGCTATCGGATCCATTGTTTTTTCGTGTTGTATTGATAAAAGGCGATAGGGTGAAAAAAGTATATCAAATTTTTACATTATTTTTCTATTTTTTGGTAAATTGTTGTTTCACGTTTGCTTTTCGGGATTATTTCGTTAAATTTGCAGCGTGTATGATTATGATTACATATATAAATCATTCATAGCCGGCAATGTCAGACCGTTCTATGAGGATTTGTATCCGGGTCTGCTCGTATATGCCTCGCGTCAGCTCGGTGATGAGTTGTCATATCTTGCCGAGGATTGTGTGCAGGATGCCGTGATGAGTTCTTACACCGAGCGTCGCCGTCTCAAATCGTCGCCTGCATGGTATGCCTACATACTCAAATGTATTTATCACAGTTCGATAGCTCTGATCAGAAAGCATCGTTCGCGCAACAACTATCTTGACAGCGGAGAGGCTTCACATGTGGCCCCCGGTCTGGATGTGGCCATGCTTGAGCAAGAGACGCTCGACATGCTCTATGCGGCCATCGAGTCGCTTCCGCCACGTTATCGCGAGGTGTTGAGGCTCAGTTATCACGACGGACTTAAAAATGCAGAGATAGCCGAGCGGCTCGGTGTGGCTGAAATCACTGTCAAGAAATGGAAAGCCGGCATACTCGTAATGTTACGTGAACAGCTTGGTGAAATTACCCCCCCCGATTGTGTATTATATTCATTGTTAGGATGTTATTTTGGTATGGCTTCCTGATAGACATTAGGGAGTGGAAGGTGTCAACTTTTAGGCGGACTTAATTGTTTAACTTATGTTAAAGAAATTAAGGCCATGGACAATTCTCACGTTTCATCAGCTCAGCCGGCCGGCAAGCATCATACTCCGCGCATTCTCACGGTCATGAATCTCATGGTGCTCGTGCTCTCCGGATTACTTATTTTTTTCATATCGGTCGACACATTCGAGGAGGTCAACTTTCTGGAAAACCATCAGTATATGGTGTTTCAGTTCTGGGTGTGTATATTTTTCATGATAGATTTTTTTGTCGAACTGGCCTATACCTCCGATAAACTCTGTTTTGTCAAGCGGCGCATGGCGTTTCTGCTTCTATCCGTCCCCTATCTCAATATCATCAACATGACCGGCATGCACCTGTCGGGCGATGTGCTATACTTTGTCCGTTTCATCCCCCTTGCGCGCGGAGCCCTGGCCATGTCAATAGTCATAGGCTACCTGTCGAGCAACGCCGTCACGAGCCTGTTTATGTCATATCTCGTGATACTGCTGATGATTACCTACTTCTGCTCACTCATATTTTTCGACATGGAGCAGCCCTATAATCCCCAGGTCAAGACCTATTGGTCGGCACTCTGGTGGTCGTTCATGAACATGTCGACTGTCGGATGTGACATATCGCCCGTCACTGTTCCCGGCAAAATCGTAGCCGTGGTGCTTCCCATCATGGGCATGGTCATCTTTCCGCTCTTCACCGTCTACCTCACCGACTACGTGCAGCGTAAAGCCAAATTCATTTGAATTTGCTCTTCGAGCATAGGTTATGGGGTTGTGAGGTGAGGGTTGCCCATCCGCCCCTCAACTCCGACATGACTAATTGTCTGATTGCAAAAAATTTCGTAACTTTGCACCTCGAAATTTTTTGCTCCACTATGATAGCTGTAAATAACTTAGGTATACAATTTGGTAAGAGGGTATTGTTTCAGGATGTTAACCTGAAATTCACCCCGGGTAACTGTTACGGTATAATCGGTGCCAATGGTGCCGGCAAGTCGACTCTCATGCGCATACTCAGCGACCAACTGACCCCGACTCACGGCAATGTGACACAGGGTCCCGGCGAGCGTATGAGCGTGCTTGAACAGGACCACTTCAAGTTTGACGACTGCACGGTCATCGAGACAGTGCTTCGCGGCCACACCGTGCTCTGGGACATCATGCAGGAAAAAGATGCCCTCTATGCCAAGGAAGATTTCACCGACGCCGACGGCATACGTGCCTCAGAGCTTGAGGAACGTTTCGCTGAGCTCGAGGGATGGAACGCCGAGAGCGAGGCCGCCGCGCTGCTCAGCGGTCTGGGCATACGTGAGGACAAGCATTACACCCTCATGCGCGACATGAGCGGTAACGAAAAGGTGCGTGTGCTTCTGGCCAAGGCCCTATTCGGCAACCCTGACAACCTGCTGCTCGACGAGCCCACCAACGACCTTGACCTCGAGACTGTGGCCTGGCTTGAGGATTACCTCTCCAAGTTTGAAAATACCGTGCTTGTGGTGAGCCACGACCGTCACTTCCTCGACTCGGTGTGCACCCACACTCTCGACATCGACTATAACAAGCTCACACTTTTTGCCGGCAATTACAGCTTCTGGTATGAATCATCGCAGCTCGCTCTGCGTCAGCAGCAGCAGGCCAACAAGAAGGCCGAGGAGAAGCGTAAGGAACTCCTCGAGTTTATACAGCGTTTCAGTGCCAACGTTGCCAAGTCAAAGCAGACCACTTCGCGTAAGAAGATGCTCGAAAAGCTCAATGTCGAGGAGATTCAGCCCTCGTCGCGCCGCTATCCGGGCATCATATTCACTCCCAACCGCGAACCGGGCAACAAGATACTCGAAGTCAAGGGACTCTCGGCAAGTGTCGACGGCGAGGTGCTCTTCAGCGACGTGAATTTCCAGATTGAGAAGGGCGACAAGATTGCCTTCCTCAGCCATGACCCCCGTGCCATGACCGCGCTCTTCGAGATTATCACCGGCAACCGCAAGGCCGACGCCGGCACATATGAATGGGGCCAGACCATTACCACAGCCTATCTGCCTCTTGACAATACAGCGTTTTTCAACACTGACCACAATCTCGTCGACTGGCTGTCGCAATATTCGTCAGACAACTCTGAGATATATCTCAAGGGATTCCTTGGCAAGATGCTCTTCTCGGGCGAAGAGGTGCTCAAAAAAGCATCCGTGCTCTCCGGTGGCGAAAAGATGCGATGCATGATAGCCCGAATGATGATGACTGATGCCAACACCCTTGTGCTCGACTCGCCCACTAACCACCTTGACCTTGAGTCAATACAGGCTTTCAACAATACACTCCAGGGCTTCAAAGGCAATATCCTCCTTTCGAGCCACGACCACGAGTTTATACAGACTGTCTGCAACCGCATCATCGAGCTGACACCCAAGGGCACCATCGACAAGCTCATGGACTATGACGATTATATCACCGATGCCAAAGTCCTTGCCGCCCGCGAAAAACTCTACTCATAACTCTCTGTCTTAAAAGAGATACAAAACTGACAAAAGTTTCAAACGAAACAAGTGCTTTTAATGTGCCTAAGCCTTTGTTTCGTATGAAACTTTTGTCAGTTTTGTATCTGCCTGATTATAGTGCTATACGATATATTTCCGCAGTGTCATTGGCCTCGAGCGGTATGTATGCTCCGATTTTCGGGCCTTTGTTTTCATGCAGTTTTTTCACCATGACGGGAATATCATCCTCTTTCACTCCAAACTCTCTGAGGCGTGACGGCAGCCCGAGCGAGGTGAAAAATTCTCTCAGACGCTCTATGCCTTCCATAGCCGCGGTCATGTCATCGTCGGCAGTCACATCGAGCACGCGTCGGGCCAGTTGAGCCACTTTGGCCGGATTGCGTTGTGCCACATAGGTCATCCATGCGGGTACCATGACGGCCAGTCCGGCCCCGTGGGCCACCTCGGGATAGAGCGCGCTCACCTCATGCTCCATGAAGTGTGACGACCAATCCTCGGCACGTCCAGTGCCGCACAGTCCGTTATGAGCCAGCGTGCCGCTCCACATTATGTTGGCGCGGGCATCATAGTTGTCGGGCGTCTCGAGTGCTTTTGGTGCCTCGGTCATGATGGCCTTGATCAGCCCTTCGGCCACACGGTCGGTCACTTCCACCTCGGGAGTGGGGGAGAAGTAGCGTTCGAAGATGTGAATCATCATGTCGCACACGCCGCATGCGGTCTGATAGGGCGGAAGCGTGAATGTCAGTTCGGGGTTGAGGCACGAGAACTTGGGGCGCAGGGCCATATCCGTGCGCAGCGAAATCTTTTTCATGCCGTTGCGGTGGGTTATCACTGAGTTGCCGCTTCCCTCGCTTCCGGCAGCCGGGATGGTGAGCACGACACCTATGGGCAACGCTTTCTCCACTACGGTCTTGCCGGCGTAGAAGTCCCAGAAGTCTCCGTCATACACTATGCCTGCGGCAATGGCCTTGGCTGTGTCGATGGCCGAACCTCCGCCAACGGCTATTACACCGTCCACGCCGGCAGAGCGTCCCGCCTCGATGCCTTCATACACTTTTTCGTCATCGGGATTGGGCTGTACGCCACCCAGTTCGGTAAGCTTTATACCCTCCTCGGCAAGAGAGGCTTTCACGCGGTCGAGCAGTCCGCTTCGCACCACGCTTCCCTTGCCATAGACGAGAAGCACACTGGTCATGCCATAGGTTCTGGCCTGTCGTCCGGTCTCATCCTCGGCTTTTCTTCCGAAGATATATCGGGTAGGGGTGATATATGAGAAATTGTTCATGATAAATAATTATGTTTTTTCGGTCACGATTGTTTCCCGCAAAAATAGCGAAAATAATCATATCACCTCCACTCAAAACAAAAAACTTTCACTTCTTCCCGACTTCCGGTCTCTCACTCCGCAACCACCCTCGTCGCTCGGTTGTTTATATGTCAAGTAAGCATCCAACTAACTAAAAACCTCTTTCCTATGGCTTATAAGATAGAACAAATCGAGGGTATAGGCGAGTCATATGCCCGCAAACTCGAAAGTATCGGTATCTCAACCACCGAACAGTTGCTGACTGTGTGTGCCAAGAAGTCGGGCCGCGAGAAAGTCAGCGAGCAGACAGGCATCAGCGAGAAACTGATACTGAAATGGTCCAATCACGCAGACCTATTCCGCATCAAGGGCGTGGCCGGACAGTTTGCCGAACTTCTCGAGGCCGCCGGCGTGGACACTGTCAAGGAATTTCGTCATCGCGTGGCCGCCAACCTCTATCCGCGGCTTGTCGAGGTAAACGGGCAGAAACATCTCTGTGGACGTGTGCCCTCCGAGACAGAGCTTGCGGGCATGATAGAGCAGGCCAAGGAGCTTCCCCCGATAGTGACATATTGATTGTCCGTGCGGCTTCCGGAATGATATTCTCGGTCCGCATGACGCACAAAAAAAGATTCAAAAGAGACAATAGCCTGTAACAGTTACAGCCGTAGTCTCTTTTGAATCTTTTATGCGTCAGCGTGGCGCGGGAGCATTGCTCTTCACATCACGCTTCGGTGGATTATTCTCCGTCAGAGAGTATCTCAAGCATCTTGATGGCCGACACGGGAATACGTGTGCCGGGACCGAAGATAGCTGCGACGCCCGCTTTGTAGAGGAAGTCATAGTCCTGAGCGGGGATTACACCGCCGGCGGTCACGAGGATGTCCTCGCGGCCGAGTTTCTTGAGCTCCTCGATTACCTGTGGGATGAGAGTCTTGTGGCCGGCGGCGAGCGACGACACTCCGAGGATGTGGACGTCATTCTCCACAGCCATGCGGGCAGCCTCGGCCGGAGTCTGGAACAGCGGGCCCATGTCGACGTCAAAGCCGCAGTCGGCATAGCCTGTGGCCACAACCTTGGCTCCGCGGTCGTGTCCGTCCTGTCCCATCTTGGCAATCATGATACGGGGCTGACGGCCTTCGCGTTTTGCAAACTCCTCACACATCTGCTGGGCCTTGATAAAGTCGGGGTCCTGCTTGGTCTCTGATGAATACACGCCTGAAATAGTTCTGATTACTGCTTTGTAACGGCCTACGATTTCTTCGCAGGCATCTGAAATCTCTCCGAGGGTTGCGCGCACGCCGGCTGCCTTGACGGCAAGGTCGAGGAGGTTGCCCTCCTTGGCGCGTACACATTCGGTGATGGCCTCGAGGGCCTTCTTGACGGCTGCTTCGTCGCGATGCTCCTTGAGGTCAACGAGACGGGCTACCTGGTCTTTTCTTACCTCGGTGTTGTCGATTTCGAGGATGTCGATGGGATCTTCATGGTCAAGACGATACTTGTTGATACCCACGATGGTCTGACGGCCCGAGTCGATGCGGGCCTGGGTGCGGGCCGATGCCTCCTCGATACGCATCTTGGGCAGACCGCTCTCGATAGCCTTGGCCATGCCGCCGAGCTTCTCGATTTCCTGGATGTGCTCCCATGCGCGGTGAGCTATCTCGTTGGTGAGTGCCTCCACGTAGTACGAGCCGCCCCACGGGTCTACCTGCTTGGTCACCATGGTCTCCTCCTGGATATATATCTGGGTGTTACGTGCTATACGTGCCGAGAAGTCGGTCGGGAGAGCGATAGCCTCGTCAAGTGCGTTGGTGTGGAGACTCTGGGTGTGGCCGAGAGCCGCGCCCATGGCCTCGATACATGTACGGCCTACGTTGTTGAAGGGATCCTGCTCGGTGAGCGACCAGCCCGAGGTCTGAGAATGGGTACGCAGTGCGAGCGACTTGGGATTCTTGGGATTGAACTGCTTGACAATCTTTGCCCAGAGCAGACGTGCGGCACGCATCTTGGCCACCTCCATGAAGTAGTTCATACCGATAGCCCAGAAGAACGACAGGCGGGGTGCGAAGGCGTCGATGTCGATGCCGGCGTTGACACCTGCGCGCAGATATTCCAGTCCGTCGCAGAGTGTATAGGCAAGCTCGATGTCGCATGTCGCGCCGGCCTCCTGCATGTGATAGCCCGAGATGGAGATGGAGTTGAACTTGGGCATGTTCTGCGAGGTGTACTCAAAGATGTCCGCGATGATACGCATCGAAAATTCCGGCGGGTAGATATAGGTGTTACGCACCATGAACTCCTTGAGAATGTCGTTCTGGATTGTTCCGGCCATCTCCTCGAGTTTGGCTCCCTGCTCCAGACCGGCGTTGATATAGAACGCGAGTACTGGCAGCACGGCTCCGTTCATGGTCATGGAGACGGACATCTTGTTCAAGGGTATACCCTCGAATAGCACCTTCATGTCCTCGAGCGAGCAGATTGACACACCTGCCTTGCCCACGTCGCCTACCACACGCTCGTGGTCGGCGTCATAGCCGCGGTGAGTGGCAAGGTCGAAAGCTACCGACAGACCCTTCTGACCGGCGGCAAGGTTGCGGCGGTAGAAGGCGTTTGACTCGGCTGCGGTCGAGAATCCGGCATACTGACGGATGGTCCAGGGACGAAGGGGATACATCGCGCTGTACGGGCCGCGGAGGAAGGGGGGAATACCCGACACATAGTTCAGGTGCTCCAGGCCTTCGAGGTCATCTTTGGTATATATGGGCTTGACGGGGATAAGCTCGGGGGTGAGCCACTCTTCCCCCTGTGTCTCGGGGACGTGACGGTCGCCGAAAGCGTCTTTTACAATGTCAATGTCTTTGAAATTGGGTTTCATATCTTATAGGGGATGGAATGGTTTACTTGTTGAGCAGACGGTTGTTGAAGTCACGCAGTGTCTCGAGTACATTGCAGCGCACGTGTACATAGTCGTTGATGCCCAGGGCCTTGAGGTCGTCCATGCATGCTGGCGCACCGGCCACTACAAACTCGGCACGGCCGTCGAGATACTTGAACGCGGCGGGAGCATATTCGGCATACTCGTCATCGCTTGAGCAGAGCACCACGATGTCGGCACCCTTCTCAAGAGCGGCGTCCACGCCTTCCTCCACACTGTTGAAGCCGAGATTGTCGATAATCTCATAGCCGGCACAGCCGAAGAAGTTGCCCGAGAACTGGGCACGGGCCAGACGCATGGCGAGATTGCCGATGGTGAGCATAAACACCTTGGGACGCTTGGCGGCTGCCTCGGTGGCCAGACGCAGGTCCTCAAAGTCGCTCGACGCACGCTTGGTGGGAAGACCACCTTCGTTTTCGCAGCCATTTCCACCGTTGCATGTGCAGGGCACAGAGCCTTGAAGCTCTACAATCTTGTCGGCAGCCATTTCGTTGACGTTGGGATACTGGTTGGTACCAAGGAGTATCTCCTTGCGCTTGGCCACGTCGGTGTGACGTTTTTCGGCACTTTCGCGCACGGCTTTCTGTACTTCTCCGTCGTTGCAGCAAGCGAGAAATCCGCCCTTCTCCTCTACGTCAAGGAAGAGCTTCCATGCCTCCTTGGCGATAGCCACGGTGAGGGTCTCTACGTAATACGAACCGCCGGCGGGGTCGATTACCTTGTCAAGATGGCTCTCCTCTTTGAGCAGGTGCTGCTGGTTGCGGGCGATACGCTCTGAAAATTCGTCTGGAGTCTTGAACGGTGCGTCAAACGGAGTGACGGTTATCGAGTCGACACCTGCGAGAGCGGCCGACATTGATTCGGTCTGGCTACGCAGCAGGTTGACGTGTGCGTCATAGAGTGTCTGGTTGAAGCGCGAGGTGGTAGCGTGGGCCCTCATCTTGGCGGCACACTCACACTCGGGCTTGTACTGGGCCACAATCTGGGCCCAAAGCATGCGGGAGGCACGGAATTTTGCAAGTTCCATGAAGAAGTTGCTTGATACGCCCATATTGAACTTGATGCGGCAGGCCACTTCCGATGCGTTACGTCCGGCCTCGGTGAGCAGGCTCATCCAGTCGGCTCCGCAAGCAAGAGCATATCCGAGTTCCTGATATATGTATGCACCGGCGTTGCTGAGCATGTCGCTGTCCACTGCAAGCACGCGCAGACCGCGCACGTCCTTGACGGCGTCGAGCAGTTCGCCGGCCATCTTCACGAGTTCGTCGGCTGCAAAAGTCGCACCCTTGCGCAGAGGTTTCTTGAAGGGGTTGAAGTCGATAGAGCCTTTAAAAGTCTCGGCAGTGCCGTTCTCCTTCACGTAAGCCACGAGGGCTTCGGCCAGAGGCAGAGCTTTTTTCAGGCAGCAACTGAAGTTGATTTCGACCTTGGCGGTGTCGATGCCGTTGAGCAGTGTGGCCACTGTCTCGGCTGTCGGGGCCTGCACCTTGAATCCGAGCGAAGTCACACCCTTGGTGAGCACGTCGAGTGCTATGCGGTTGGCTTCTGCGGGTGTCTCGGCGATAATTTCCTGGCGCACAAGCCAGTTATTATCGGTGCGGGTGCCGCGGAGATAGGGATACTCTCCCGGCAGTGAATTGGTGGTGGCAAGGTCTTCGATGTCTTCGAGCCTGTACATGGGCTGTACATTGAAGCCCTCGTTGGTGCGCCACACGAGCTTTTTGTCAAAGGGTGCACCTTTCAGGTCAGCCTCCACTTTAGCTTTCCATTCTGCAGTGGAAATCGGAGGAAACTGGTCAAACAATTTTTCTTTTTTTTCTGCCATGATTTATGGTATTAATTCTCAGTCTTATATGTAAGGTGAAATCCTGCATTGTCCCACTCACTTGCTCGAGTAGAGACGCATCATTCCAATCTTGCAAGTTTTCAAATGCAAAGATAAAAGATTATTTTCTAATTAAAGAAATTTTTCCGTAAAAAACACCTCAATCCACATTCCCGCTCTCATTTACCTACTCATTTATTATGAGTTGCATATTGTCCGGCTGCAAGTGCTGGCAGTCGACATGTCGTCACACTACCCCAAGGCCGTAGAGAAATACGAGCCCGATGCATACGGGGGCGAGCCATCTGAGGCAAAACACCACGCATCTCACACCCATGGCTGTGATGCGGCCTCCTCCGGCCGTGAGTTCGCCTTTCACTACCGAGCGGTCAAGTACCCAGCCGACAAATACCGAAATTATCATGCCTCCCACGGGCAGCAATATGTTGGACGATGTGTAGTCAAACAGGTCAAACAGTGTCATGCCGAATATCTTAATCCCGTCCAGTGCCCCGAACGACAGCGCGCAGAGCATGCCGAGTGTCATGGCTATGCCTATGCTGAGGGCTGTGGCCGTTTTTCTCGACATCCCAAACTCTTCTTCAAAATAGGCTATGGTGATTTCGGCCATGGAGATGGTCGAGGTGAGTGATGCGAGAAACAGCAGCAGGAAAAACAGTGTTGACCACACGGCTCCGCCGCTCATGTTGGCAAATATCGACGGCAGGACCTCAAACACCAGTTTGGGCCCGGCGGCCGGTTCCTGACCGAACGTAAATACCGCCGGAAAGATAATTATGCCCGCTAATATGGCCACGAGCGTGTCGAGTCCGGCAGTTATGAGCGAGGTGCGCAGCAACGGAGTGTCGCGTTTGAAATAGCTCGAATAGGTGATGAGGCATCCAAGTCCGAGACTCAGCGAGAAAAACGCCTGTCCCATGGCTCCAAGCACCACCGAGGGGGTGATTGCGCTGAAGTCTGGCATGAAGAGAAATCTCATGCCCTCGGCCGCTCCTGGCATCGTGAGCGAGTTGACGGTGAAGAGTAGCAGTATCACAAACAGCATGGGCATCAATATGTTGCTCATGCGTTCGATACCTTTCCGCACTCCGCGTGAGAGTATGAAATAATTGACGGCAAGAAACACCAGTGTCCACACCACCGGCAGCACATCGCTTGAGGCGAAGGTGTCAAACTGAGCATGGAGCGCGTCGGCGGTCATCCTGGCCGTAAATCCTCCGGCCGATTTCACCGTGTAGTGCATGGTCCATCCGGCGACAACGGAGTAGAAGCTCAGTATGAGCACCGATGCGGCCAGTCCGATATAGCTCACCAGTCCCCAAGGCTTGCCGGGCGCGAGAGCGCGGAAGGCTCCGCGTATGTTTGACCCCGTGTGACGGCCGATGATAAACTCGGCACACACCACCGGAACACCTATTATAAATATGAAAAACAGGTCGATTATCAGAAAGGCTCCGCCGCCGTGCACCCCTGCCTCATACGGAAATCGCCATATATTGCCCAGCCCTACGGCCGAGCCTACGGTGGTGGCTATTACTCCTAATCGTGTGGCAAATTGGGTGCGGTTGTCTTTCATCTAATCGGTCGGGATTTTCACTTTCTGGGGCGTGCTGCCTTGCGTTTTGTCGATTTTTTTGCGGTCGATTTTTTGGTGGTCGAGGCCGCGCTGCCCTTGGCGGGTATCTTCAGTCTCTGGCCTATCTGTATGCGAGTGTTTTTTTTCTGCATGCCGTTGGCAGCCTGAATGGCTGCTACGGTGGTGCCATATTTGCGTGCTATACGGTCGAGTGTGTCACCCTTTTTCACCTTGTGGGTAGTGGTGTGGGTGGCCTTGGTGCGCTGGGTGTTTTCTTTTGGCTTTGCCGGAGCAGCTTTGGTCTCGGTGGTCTCGGCCTTGGAGTCGGCTTTGGCTTCTGCTGATGTGTCGGTGTTGTCCTTGGGGAATACCTGTGCCACCTCTGGAGCGGCCACCACATGCACTTCGTCGGGAGTGATATGCTCCACGACCTCGATGGTCAGGCGGTCTCCCTCCTTGACCTTGCCGGCGCGCAGTTTGTTCCAGCGTTTGATGTCGGTGGCCGATACGGCATACATCTTGGCTATGTCGCGCAGATTTTCACCGCGCTGCACCTCGTGGATCTTGGTCACGGTGCGCTCGGTGGCCTGTGTGGCTATCTCGTGGTTGGTCTCGGCGTTGTCCGACTGGCGGCTTGCGTTGGCAAGGTTGGCCTTGCCGCCGTCAGAGGTTATTATCGAGCTTTCGCCCGCACTACCGCCGGGCTCGGCGGTAGTGCGGCGGGCATAGAGGTCCTTGTCATAATCGAGTATTCTTTTCTCGCTCATGATGTAGCTCAGACACTGCTGGGTGGGCAGTGTGAGATAGTAGGGGCGGTATGCGCCGGGTATCTGGTCTTTCAGGAACTGGGGGTTGAGCATCCTTATCTCTTCGACCGGAATGTTGAGCACCGAGGCTATCTGGTTGAAGTGCACATTCTTGTCGATGCGCACGGTGTCAGTGGTGAGATGACGTTTCACAATTGTGGGCGAGATGCCGTGCTGGCGGTAATAGTTCATCACGTAGTTGGCGGCGATGAATGCTGGCACATATCCGCGTGTCTCGGCGGGCAGATAGTTGTATATCTCCCAGAAATCTTTTTTCTCGTCCTTGATTTCCTCGCTGTCACCGCTTGCACGGCGCAGGGCTTTGTTGACGTTGCCGGGGCCGCAGTTATAGGCGGCGATGGCGAGCGACCAGTCGTTGTAGATGTCATGGAGCTGCTTGAGATAGCGGGCGGCGTTGCGCGAGGATATGCGCGGGTCGCGGCGTTCGTCGACGAGCGAGTTGATTTCCATGCCCAGTCCTTTGGCTGTCGCTGGCATGAACTGCCACAGGCCTACGGCTCCGGCGCGCGACACGGCGTTGGGGTTGATGGCCGATTCGATGACGGGAAGATATTCCAGCTCGAGGGGCATCCCTTCCTTGAGTAGCTCCTCCTCAAAGAAACGTCCGTAATAATTGTGAAGCGCGAGCATGTCGGCCACAAGGCCTCGCTTGCGTGTGAGATACATGTCTATATAGTTGCCTACTATCGAGTTGTAGGGAAGGTCTATCACTGTAGGCAGCTTGGCCAGACGCTGCTCATACTCGGTGGCGGTGGCTGTGGTTGAGTTGCCGGTGTCGATGCCGGGCACCACGTAGTTTTTCAGATAGAAGTTCTCCTCAAGCAGTCGTGTCTGTGTCTCGAAACTCTCGGGGGCTATGATATTGTCGTCGGTGATGGAGTGACGAAGTTCGAGTATTGATGGCAGTGAGGCGGCCGAAACCATAAGGCTGCCGCTCAGTCCGAGAATCAGAGTTATAAAGGTTTGTTTCATCGTTGGATGGAGTGATATGTTGACTTTCCGCACTCTTGCCGGATGATTGCCTCATGCGGGAGCGGGGATGAATGGATGTGGTGATTGTTTCAGAAATTCAAGGCCCAGTATAGCCCGATACTCGGGCGCGTAGAGCCGTTGCGCAGGTCATTGTTCATCAGTGCCGGCGCGACGTCCATCGACAGCGACGGACTTATATCGAAATGTGCCAACTGTGCGTCGACATAAGCGTCGACCATTGCCAGCAGATAGACGCCTACCATACATATGATACACAGGTCGCGGTTGCGCCTGAAATAGTTTTTGCGGGTACGCAACAGACTGGTGAGCCATGCATGGTCGAGGTCCTCTTCCTTGACGGTAGGGGCGAAAAAGTCCATGTAGCTCTTGGTAGTCGGGTCGTTGTCCATGATGTCGCTGTAGGCCGTGGTGTAGTCGCTGAGCATGGTATTGTTCCATGAGGTGGCGTAGCCGAGTCCCATGAATGCTCCGATGACGATGGGCAGTTTCCAGTAGCGGCGGTTGTAGAGCTGGCCGAGGCCGGGAAACAGTGCCGACATCCACACGGCTTTGGTCGGGTCGGGCATGAATTCAAACCGGCGTTCGGCGTACTCCGACGGGACTACCATCACAGAGTCGGCCGGAATCAGGGCAAGCGAGTCGCCCGAGACTGCGAGACTGTCGCCAACGATCATGTAGGGCTCTCCCGAAGGCCGGCCAAGCGATATGGAGTCGGGCATCTCACTGATGGGCGAGGTGGGGCGGCGTTGCGGACGCACCGGACGGTTGCGCCGCGGGGTGTCGCTTACGGGCTCGTCGGCTGTGACCGCCGGTGTCTCGGGTGTGGTGGCCTCGGGCTCCGAGGCCTGTGCGTATACACCCAACGACCCGGCAAACGCAAACAGGAGTGCGATGACCGGAGCCGCTATGGAGTGACGTATATATGTAGCTTTAGTTTCCTTGCAGGGATACATTGCGTGGGGTTACTGTTTTGCTGTGTCAAAGATAGCAATTAATCTTTGTAGTTCATCATCGTTGCGAAACGCGAAGGAGATTTTTCCCTTGCCTGAAGCGTCACACGACACTTTCACGGGGGTCGAGAAGCGGTGTGAGAGGTGGTCTCTTAAAATATCAAAATCTTTGTTAGAAAACCTTTTGTCATCCTTTTTTGGGGGATTTTCACCGTTGAGCGCGGCCTGCTGATATTTTTTTGCAAGCTCCTCGACACGTCTCACCGACAGGCCTTGGGCGAGTATCTCGTTGTAGAGTTTCAGTTGCAGTTTGGGGTCGTCGATGCTCAGCAGGGCGCGTGCGTGGCCCATGTCGATGCGGCGGTCGCGCAGTCCGAGCTGCACCTCGGCCGGCAGACGCAGCAGACGCAGAAAGTTGGCCACTGTGGCGCGCTTTTTGCCTATGCGTTCGCTCAGTCGCTCCTGTGTCAGATCGTAGCGGTCGATGAGTTTCTTGAATGTCAGTGCTATCTCTATGGCGTTGAGGTCCTCGCGCTGTATGTTTTCGATGAGAGCCATCTCGGTCATTGTGGCGTCGTCGGCCGTGCGTATGTAGGCCGGCACGGTGGAGAGTCCGGCCATGAGGGCGGCACGGTAGCGTCGTTCGCCGGCTATGATCTGATAGGTGTCGGGACCTGTCTTGCGCAGCGATATGGGCTGTATGATGCCATATTCGCGTACCGAGCGGCTCAGCTCCTCAAGAGCCTCTTCGTCAAAAATCGTACGGGGCTGGTCGGGGTTGGGCGAGATGCGTGAGATTTCGATTTCGTTGATTGCCGAGGCGTCGCGTGCGGGCGCGTCGTCCATGGCTATGAGTGAGTCGAGTCCGCGTCCGAGGGCGGGTCGTTTGCTTGGTGGCATATTTCGGTCGTGGGTGAGATTCTGTTAATGATGTGAGGCGTTAGGCTCTCATGAGTTTTTGGCTATCAGCTCCTTGGCCAGAGAGATGTGTGATGTGGCTCCGCGTGACAGCGGGTCGTAGAGTATGACGGGCAGACCGTGGCTTGGGGCTTCGCTCAGACGTATGTTGCGGGGTATCACTGTGTCGAACACCATGGCTCCGAAGTGGCCTTTGAGCTCCTCGTATATCTGGTTGGCCAGGCGCAGACGTGCGTCATACATCGTGAGCAGAAATCCCTCGATTTCGAGCGACGGGTTGAGCCGCGACTTGATGATGCGGATGGTGTTGAGCAGCTTGGTGATGCCTTCGAGTGCGAAATATTCGGCCTGCACGGGTATTATCACAGAGTCTGCGGCTGTAAGGGCGTTGACGGTGATGAGTCCGAGCGAGGGGGAGCAGTCTATGAGTATGTAGTCATATTTCTGCGCCAGCGGGGCGATGGCTTTTTTGAGCACGTTTTCGCGTGCCTGTTTGTTTATAAGCTCTATCTCGGCTCCGGCCAGGTCGATGCGTGAGCCCACCAGATCAAGACGCTCGCAGCATGTGGCCACCTGCGAGCCGTCCATGGGATAGTCGTCGACAAGGCACTCATAGATTGACGACGGCATTTTTTTGGGGTCAATGCCGTAGCCCGATGTGGCGTTGGCCTGTGGGTCGGCGTCGATGATGAGTGTGTGTTTACCCTCGGCCGCGAGTGAGGCCGCGAGATTGATGGTGGTGGTGGTTTTACCCACTCCGCCTTTCTGATTGGCTATGGCGATGATTTTACCCATTTCTTCGGTTTAGCGTACCGCGCTGGGCCAAGTATTTGACTCTGAGCGCGTGATTTGAATATGCAAAGTAAGAAAAAATATGCCGAAAATCAATGCCGGATAGTAACAAAACGTGTTAAAATGTTGAAAACTTTTTTTCGTGGCGGCTCTTTCAGATGTCTTTTGGGCTGACGCGTTTTTTACCAACTGCCGCCGGCACCGCCGCCTCCGGTGTGACCGCCTCCGAACGAGCCTCCTCCGAAGGAGCCTCCGCCCATGCCGCCTCCGCGTCCGCCAAGCGTGCTGCCGAGTATAGCTCCGGCTGCGAGCACGCTGTCGTCGCGTTTGCGTTCGATTTTAAATCGTTTCTCGGTGTGGTTGCCACAGTTGCGGCAATAATATATGTCCACGCCCTCGCCCTGGCTGCGTGTGGTGGCCGGGCGCAGTATGCGGCGGTCAGACAGGCTCATGGTGCGGGCATGGCAGCGCGGACACTCTATGAAACGTGTGGAACGGTTGACATATGGGTAGATGTCGGTCTGGGCACACTGCGGGCAGTGCCACACATCATAGTCCACCGAGTTGAGCCGCTCCTCGAGGTCCTGCGAGGGGGAGAGGTAGTCGTTGTCGTGCACCTCATCGATAAGTTTCATGCGGGTGCCGCAGTGTGAGCACACGCGCTTGTGGCGTCTCACGCGATACATCTTCCATGAGAGCAGACCAAACGGGATGACGCCGAGTCCGAGCGTGACAAAGGCCACGATGGCCGCCGGGAGCCACAGGGTGTTGAGACGACGCCAACGCTCCACGTCGTCGACATGGCGCGTCTTGATGATGAAGTAGATGACTATCGCAAGCATGATTGCGGCGATGAAGCCGGCTATCTTGAGAAAGAAGGCAAACACCTCTTCGCCGTTGAAATCCGATATGCCCGTGGCTACGCGGCTGTCGTTGGCCTGTCCCGACATGAGCTCGTCGCGCACCGACGGGTCGAGGATTACCTCCGAGAGTCGGGCCACGGCGGCCTCGACACCTCCATCATAGTCGCCGTTACGGAAATAAGGATACATGTTCTCGCGGATGATGCGTCCGGCTATGATGTCGGGCACCGCGCCCTCCACACCGTAGCCTGTTCGTATCTGTACTTTTCTGTCATCGCGGGCCACCAGCAGGAGCAGTCCGTTGTCTTTGTCGCTTTTGCCTATGCCCCATTTCTCAAACAGCGCGGTGGCAAACTCTTCGGGTGTCATCGAGGGGTCGATGCTGTCGATGGCCACCACTACAAGTTCGACCGAACTCTTGTCCCACAGGTCGGCGATAGCCATGTTGAGACGTGCTTCGGTCTGTGGCGAGAGCACTCCTGAGGGATTTGACACGTAGCGTGTGCGTGAGGCTACGTGTACGTTGGGCACTTCGTCAACTGTCATAGCCTGTGAGGCTATTGTTACAAATAAGCTCACCAACAGTGTGAGCAGACGGGCTGGGTGTTGTATCATCTGATGTGTCATCCTTGTGTCAGTTGTTGATCTTGAGACTCATGCCGTTGAGGCGGCGATAGAGGTCGAGGGCATAGACGTCGGTCATGCCTGAGATGTGGTCGAGCACGGCCTGCATCTTGCCGTAGAGGGTAGGGGCGTTTATCTCATATTGCTCAGGCACTTTGGCCAGGAGCAGACGCGAGTAGTTGAGTGTAGGGTCGGTCACGGCTTTAACCAGCTCGTCGATCAGAAACGAGATGATGCGCGTGCCGGCAAGCTCGATTTCGACCACATCGTTTGCACAGTAAATCTTTTCCCACGACAGCGACTCGCAGCGTCTGTAGCCCTCCTTTTCGAGCGGGGTTATGTGGTCGAGCAGACTGCCGCGGAATGTGCCGCCGAGTATCTCCTCCTCATGGGCGGCAAAGGCGTCGGCGCAACGGTCGACCAGTACACCTACGATGCATGAGCGCAGATAAGCTATCTTTTCGTTGGGGTCGTCGACGTGGCTCATCACCTTGAGCATATGTTCCTGCCGTTCTTGGGGAAAGTAGCCCAGCAGCAGGGGGATGACCTCGCCGGTAGTGAGTATCTTGAGCTTGTGGGCGTCCTCGATATCCATTATCTCATAACAGATGTCGTCGGCCGCCTCGACTATATAGACCAGCGGGTGGCGCGAGTAGCGGATGGTGTTGTCGGGTGATGCGAGACGCAGCATGCCCAGCTCGTCGGCCACTTTTATGAAGTCTGCATGTTCCGACGAGAAAAATCCAAACTTGCCGTGGCTTCCGGCAAGTGTCGACTCGAAGGGATATTTGACTATCGAGGCCAGTGTGGAGTAGGTCATTGCAAATCCTCCCTGGCGGCGTCCGTTGAAGCGATGGGTGAGCAGACGGAAGGCGTTGGCGTTGCCCTCGAAGTGAGTCAGGTCGTTCCATTCGCGCTCGCTCAGGTGCTCTCTGAACCGCAGTCCGGCCCCTTCGCTGAAATAGGCCTGTATGGCTTTCTCGCCCGAGTGGCCAAACGGCGGATTGCCCAGGTCGTGGGCCAGACAGGCTGCCGCTACGATGTCGCCGAGATAGTTGAGCGAGTCGAGCACTTCGGGTGTGTCGGCATAGCGCGGGCGCAGGCGTATGGCCACCTCATGGGCCAGCGAGCGTCCTACGCACGACACCTCGAGGCTGTGGGTCAGGCGGTTGTGTACAAATATGCTGCCGGGGAGTGGGAAGACCTGTGTCTTGTTCTGCAGGCGGCGAAACGGTGAGGAAAACACGAGCCGGTCAAAGTCGCGCTGAAAGTCGTTGCGCGCTCCCGGCTTGGGGTCGTGGTAATGTTCAAGCCCGAACCGTTTGTCGGAAATCAGCTTGTCCCATTTCATGGTGTCGGAAGTATAGTCAGGCATAGCGGTCGTTGAGGGTGGATTATCGGTGGTTAAGTCTGACAGGTGTCTATTTGGCTTCTGAGGTATCATCGTCGGCCGACGCTGCTTTTTTGAGTCTGCGGCGGCGGGCCAGGTGCCATGCCAGAAGTTTGCCGCTGCGGTCGAGTGCGAGCAGTATGAGCAAAATTATAACAAATGGCGTGGTGACAAGTTTCAGCACATAGCCAGTTTCGGGGTTGAGCGAACGTATCAGCCTGTCGTGGGGAGTCTCGGTGATAAATGAATAGCCTATTGACGAGAGGGTCCGCTTCCACATCACGGTGCCGTGGTCGAGATATACGAGAGCGGCATTGCCGCGGGCCAGCTCCTTGAGCATCTTGGGGTCGGCCTGATAGATGGGATAGGAGGCCATGGATATGTCTTTCCAGTGTTCCATGCCCTCTTCATCGCTGTTGATGAGGGCTATGAGCGAGCCGCCGCGGCCGGTGATGAAGTCGTTGAGCTCGTTGATGATATAAGTGTAGGAGAGGTCGACGTCATGGATGTCGGGGATAGTGACGAGAAACTGTTCGGCCTCGCTGTCGATGATGTCGGCCGTGATGTCCTCGCCGTCCTCGATTATGGTGAAACCGTCGGTATTTATTTCGCCTCCGCTCACGAGTTTGCGGCTCATGAAAGTCCAGGTTGAGTCGGGCAGAGCGTCGATAGTGAAGGTCTCCTCGAGTCCGTCCTTGGAGTAGGTGTATTCATACACTGTCTCGGCAGCCGTGTCGTCGTCAGTGTCGGGGGGCAGGAGTGTGGTGCCGGCTGTGTACTGGCGGAAGTCGATGAGCGGCTGCACGTTATAGCCGTAAAACTCTATGGCCAGAATGTAGAGGGTTACCAGTCCGCCCACAATCCATTGGGTGTAAGGGAAAAACAATCCCGACACGCGTGTATTGTAAAGGATGAGATAGATGAGTGCCGCCGAGATGAATATGTTTTTGACAAACGTGGCTGTGTTGGAGATGATGAGAAAGTCGCCGAAACATCCGCAGTCGTCGACCGGCGAATAGAGGGCGATATAGAGTGTGAGCGGCAGCATCACGGCCATCATGGCCGAGAGCAGCCACACGGCTGTGCGGCGGTAACATCCGAGCAATACCATGAAGCCCCATACAAATTCGTAGGCTCCGAGGGCAAAGGCAGCGCATGTCACGAGCGAGCGCGGCACGTCCCAGCCCCATACGGTGAAGTATTCGCTGATTTTTATTACACTGCCCCACGGGTCGATGCCTTTGACAAAGCCCGACATAATGAAGGTCGCACCGATGAGTATGCGCAGCAGCCACACGGCTGCCGGGTGATAGAGCCGTTCGCGCAGCAGACGGTGAGGGGTGTCAGTCGGCCTGGGTGAGTTTGATGACTGCGAAGACTGCATAGTTGATGATGTCGAGATAGTTGGAGTCGATGCCTTCCGAGATGATGGTGTGGCCTGAGTTGCCTTCAATCTCCTTGACACGTTGTATCTTGGTGAGTATGAAGTCGGTGTAGGAGTTAACTCTCATTCCGCGCCATGCGTCGCCATAGTCATGGGTCTTGGCGGCCATGAGGTCGCGCGCGGTCTTCATCTTTTCGTCATAGAGAGTGATGGCCCGGTCGGGGGTGATGTCGGCGTTGTCGGCATATCCAAGTTGGAGCTGTATCAGCCCGACCAGTCCATAGTTGATTATAGCCATAAACTCGCCGAGCACACCCTCGTCGACCATAGCTTCCTCTTCCTCGAGTGTGCGGATGCGCTTGGCTTTGATGTAGAGCTGGTCGGTGATGGATCGCGGACGCATTATGCGCCATGAGGCTCCGTAGTCGCGGAGTTTTTTGTCAAAGATGTCACGGCATAGAGCCAGGGCGGAGTCAAATTGTGAGAGTGTGTCGCTCATTGGATTGTGATGGATGGTCTGAATCTGTGAGTGTGAATCAGATAGATAATAAAAAATGCCGTCGCAAGAGGTCGGTGATGGCTTCTTGCGACGGCTTTATCTGACTTGATTAAAGAAGAAGCTTCTCTACGCGGTCGAGGTTGGCACCGTCGTTAAGGTTGTAATATACAATCTTTAGGTTGGTGAGTGCGTTGGTCATCTCGTTGTCAAGCTCGTAAGCTTTTTCGAGATATACGGCGGCTTCTTTGAGAAGGGGATTCATGTTCTCGGCCTTATACTTGTTGTATTCGCCCTGGCTCATCTCGCCGGTCTTCTCGTCGAGACGCTCATACTGCTGGATGAGAGCTGTGCCGTAGCTGAAGTTGGCCATGGCATTGTTGGGGTCGATTTCCACAGCCTTCTTGAATGACTCTTGTGACTTTTCCTTTTCACCCTTGTCGTCGTAGAGCACGCCGATGAGGTAATAGTTGGTACCGTTGGTGGGGTCGTTCTTGATGGCGGTCTCGAGCATGTTCATAGCCTCGTCATACTTCTTGTCGGCCATGTAGGACGAGATGATGCGCTGGAGAAATTCGGGCTTTGCAGAGCCGAATTTGTCATAGGCAATCTTGGAATACTGGAGCTTCTTGGCCTCGTCGTTCATCTGATAGGCCACAGAGTAGGCATAGTCATAGGCTGCCATTTCGTCATAGCCGATAGCCATCATCTGCTCGAAAGCCTTTGCGGCTTCGGGGAGCATCTCGGCCTGCCATGCGGCGAGACCTGCATAGTAGGCCATCTGGGCGGCTACGGAGTCGGCAAGGGCCTTGGGTGCAGACTGGCCGAGACTGGCGTTGCCGGGAATGTTGATGTAAGCCATGAACGCTTCATAGGCCTTTGGATAGTTTTTGGAATCCCAGAAGCCTGAGCCGGAGTTGGCGAAGTCGGCGTGGTGAGAGGCGATAGCGGCTACGATATCCTTGGAATATTTGGTCTTTACCTTACCTTTGGCATCGGTCACGGTGTCGAGGCTGAGAGCCTTGAGCGAGTAGTTGTAGCCGTCGAGCAGTGCGGAGCCCATCTCGTCGAGGTTGACATCCTTGCCGATGACTTTCTGACCATACATGTCGTCATAGAGCTTGAAGCCTGCCTTGCCGGGGATCCAGTAGGTCTGGGCGTTGGCTGAAGTCTCGGCGTTGGAAAACGCAGGTGTGATGGCCTTTACGGCATTCTGATAGCTGCTATAAGAATTGACATTCTTAAAAGCCTTTTCCGCTTCTTTTACGGTCGCGGTCTGGGCTGACATCGACGCTGCGGCAAGTAGCCCGAGCGTCAGGACGCAGATCTTTTTCATAATCGGGGGTTATTAGAATTGGTAATGTATTTGTAGAGTTAAAAAAACGGGAGAATTTGGAGGTAAAAAAACATGTGATGAAGGGGTCTGCGTATGTCAGATCGGTGTGACAGTTGATACTTCATGCTATAATCTTTATAACTCCAAATTCCTTGGTTTTGTTTAATCAAGTTCGTCATCGGCCGCGGGCTGGTCGGCTTCATCGATGTCGTCGGTAATGATGTCGTCGTCGGCTTCGTCGGCAGCGGGGTCGTCAAATATCAGCTCTTCGGGTGCTTCTGTCTGAGCTTCCACTTCGGTCACTTCCTCTTCGGGGTCGGAATCCACGCAGCACACCGAGGCTATCGTGTCGTTGCGCTTGTCGAGGTTGATGATTCTAACGCCTTGGGTGTAGCGGCCCTGCACCTTTATGTCGCTGACGTGGATGCGCAGGGTGATACCGCTCTTGTTGATAATAACGAGGTCGTTGCCGTCGTTGACACTCTCGATGGCTACGAGGCGGCCGGTGCGCTCGGTGATGTTCATGGTGCGTACACCCTTGCCGCCGCGGTTGGTGATGCGGTAGACGGGCACACGCTCCATCTTGCCGTCGACTTCGGTCTCGATGTCGAGGGCTGTGCGCTTGCCATATCCGCGCTCGCTGAGCACCATTACATTATTTATGGTGTCGGCGGGCATGCATATGAGGCCTACCACTTCGTCATCATCGCCGTCGAGGGTCATGCCGCGCACGCCAGTGGACATACGTCCCATCTCGCGTACCTTGTTTTCTGGGAATCGGATGGCGCGACCGTTGCGGTTGGCCATGAGTATGTCGCAGTTGCCGTCGGTCATCTCGACGCTGAGCAGCTCGTCGCCCTCGCGGATGATGATGGCGTTGACGCCCTTGGCGCGGGGACGTGAGTAGGCTTTGAGACTTGTTTTCTTGATTATGCCCTTCTTGGTGGCAAACACGAGGTTGTGGCTTGTGACAAACTCTTCGTCACCGAGATTTTTGGTGCAGATAAAGGCCTTGATGGCGTCGTCGGGCTCGATGTTGAGCATGTTCTGGATGGCGCGGCCTTTGGAATTTTTCGCTCCTTCGGGTATCTCATAGACTTTGAGCCAGTAGCAGCGTCCCTTCTGGGTGAAGAAGAGCATGTAGTTGTGCATCGAGGCGGGATAGATGTGCTCGATGAAGTCCTCGTCGCGGGTGTCGGAGCCCTTTGCACCGACGCCGCCGCGGTTTTGTGCGCGGAACTCGCTGAGCTGTGTGCGCTTGATATATCCGCGGTGGGAGATGGTGATGATCATGTCGTCATCGGCATAGAAATCCTCGGCATTGAAGTCGCCGGCGGTGTAGTCTATGTCGGTGCGGCGCGCGTCGCCATACTTGTCGCGTATCTCGATTAGCTCCTCTTTGATTACAGCGCGACACACGTCATCGTCTGAGAGTATCAGTTCGAGGCGGGCTATCTCCTTCTCCAGCTCGTCATACTCGTTTTTGAGCTTGTCTTGCTCCAGACCGGTGAGCTGACGCAGACGCATCTCGACGATGGCTGCGGTCTGCGGGTCGGTGAGGGCGAAACGCTCCTTGAGCTTCTCGCGAGCGTCCATGGTGTCGGCCGCGCCGCGGATGATGCGTATCACCTCGTCAATGTTCTGCGAGGCTATGATGAGACCCTCGAGTATGTGGGCGCGCTCCTGAGCCTTGCGCAGCTCATATTTAGTGCGGCGTATCACCACTTCGTGGCGGTGGGCCACAAACTCGCTGATAAGTTCCTTGAGGTTGAGTGTGCGGGGACGTCCGTTGACGAGGGCCACGTTGTTGACGCTGAACGAGGCCTGCATCTGGGTCATCTTGTAAAGCTTGTTGAGCACCACGTTGGAGTTGGCGTCGCTCTTGAGCTTGATGACGATGCGCATGCCCTTGTAGTTGCTCTCGTCGTTGATGTCGGCGATGCCGTCGAGCTTCTTGTCGGTCACGAGGTCGGCTATGTAGCTGATGAGCTCGGCCTTGTTGACGTTATAGGGTATCTCGGTTACGATGATATTCTCGTGGTTGTCCTCGGCTTCTATTTCGGCTTTGGCGCGTATGAGTACTCGGCCGCGGCCTGTCTCATAGGCTTCCTTGACTCCGTTGTAGCCGTAGATGGTGCCGCCGGTGGGGAAGTCTGGGGCGGGGATGTATTTCATCAGACCGGGGATGTCGATCTCGGGGTCGTCGATATAGGCTACACAGGCGTTGATTGACTCGGCCAGGTTGTGGGTGGGCATGTTGGTGGCCATGCCGACGGCGATGCCCGAGGCTCCGTTGACCAGCAGGTTGGGGAAGCGGGTGGGGAGCACGACGGGTTCCTGACGCGAGTTGTCATAGTTGGGCTGGAAATCAACGGTGTCCGACTCGATGTCGGCGAGCATCTCTTCGCCCAGGCGGTCGAGGCGCACCTCGGTGTAACGCATGGCTGCCGCTCCGTCGCCGTCGACCGAGCCGAAGTTGCCATGGCCGTCGACCAGGCAGTATCTCATGGCCCAGGGCTGTGCCAGACGCACTACGGTGCCGTAGATCGACGAGTCGCCGTGGGGGTGATACTTACCCATTACCTCGCCGACGCAGTTGGCCGACTTCTTGTGGGGCTTGTCGGATGTGTTGCCCATCTCGTTCATACCGAAGAGCACACGCCTGTGGACGGGCTTCAGGCCGTCGCGCACATCAGGAAGCGCGCGCGACACTATCACCGACATTGAGTAGTCGATGTAGGCACTCTTCATTTCGTTTTCGATGTCTATCTTTATTATTCGGTCTTCTTCAATCATCGTTTAATTGAAATGTGATTTTTTACGACAAATTTACCCACAAAGGTAATAATTTTTTTTCAAAGCATTGTTACTTCTGGGCTAATAAAATGGCGAAAAAATCACGACAGGGGGCTTGCCGGAACGATGGGGGGTGACCATGTGTCGGTTGACTTTGCGGGAGCGTGGCGGGGATGGGTGGGGTGGATGGCTGATGGGGGAGGTGTTGTGTGGGGGT
>Ga0073907_1000546_pt1 | contig 57710 bp, 43 predicted proteins | sample GluameincwithD2O_FD_65483 | JGI IMG/M metagenome (GOLD analysis project Ga0073907, IMG submission 65483) | Mouse cecum microbial communities from Vienna, Austria - Glucosamine amended microcosms incubated with D2O | ecosystem: Host-associated > Mammals > Digestive system > Large intestine >... | reverse complement strand
ATTACCGCGATAGCCTCTGTCGGCATATATGCGTTTTATCCAAGGGAAGGCAACGACAAGCATTGCCAGAAGGGCATAAGCGGATTTGGAATCATGGATATTGGCAGGAGTAGTGGAAGCCTCCAGGATATCCCCGTCCTTGTCCGTTATAATATTGCGCTTCACCCCTTTAACCTTCTTGTTGCCGTCAATCCCCTTTTGGGAACGCGGCAACGCCGAACGGGAGCTTTCGCTGTCAATCGCACCGATTGTGGGTTGCGGAGATTCGCCTCTCCGAAGTCTTACCGCCTCCACAAGACTATCCTCAATCTCGGCAAAGGCATCCATCGCCCCCCAACGTCGGAAATAGTAGTATACTGTCTGCCATTTGGGGTACTCCTTGGGCAACAGTCGCCACTGGCAGCCGCTGACATCTATGAAGATGATGGCATCAAGTATGAGAAAAAAATCATATTTGCTGCGCCAATTGTCCATGAGAATTGTTCCTCTTATATACTTCTTTTGAGCATCAGTCAAATCTGTAAGATACATAATTCTTTGGTTTTGTTTCTGTTTATTCATTTATTTAAACAATCACCAAAGCATAAATGTCTGAAATTTCGACTGATGCTTATTTTTTTATTCACATTTGTTTTTAAACAACCTCTTAACTATGAGGCTGTCACGAACAAATGCTTTGTCGCACCCGTTTTCACTGTCGGATTTCGCCCTGAATCTCGGTCACATAGCTACAGCTATGCTTCCTCGATTCATGACGAAATCCGACGCGTGAAAACGGGCTTTGGATTTAGTATTTGTTATGAAACACCCTCTAAATAATTTCTGACACTCACATAAAAGTCGGAAAAGAGACAAAATAACCTGTTTCTTTTCCGGCTTTTTGCATAAACATGTTTTAAAAATCGTTATCTTTGTGTTTGGAATAAATATGTCTATATAAAAAAGCAGCAAAAATGACCTATTGGATTGTAATTGACGGAGTGCAGGCCGGCCCGATGAGCCTTGACGAGATTCTGGCCCATCCGGCCCTTGGCCCTGACAGCCCTGTGTGGCATGACGGACTTCCTGACTGGACCGTGGCCTCGCAAGTGCCCGAGCTGGCGGCGAAATTTGAACCTTCGCCGGGCGAAGGCACGGTTCCGCCGGCTCCACCGGCAGAACCCGAATCTGCTATACCTCCGTGTCCCGAATCGGGACAGCCTTTCCGATATGACGACAACGGATATGGCTACGGAAACGCGCCGTATAACGGTGGCGGGCAGCCGTCGGGAGGCTACAACAACTTTTCCTACAACAGTTACAATAACGCCCCCAATTATTACGGGCCCAATCCGCCGATGCCGCCCGACCCGCGCAACCAGCATCGGATGCCGCCCAATTATCTCGCATGGGCCATCGTGGTCACCATCTGTTGCTGTCAGGTGTTTGGCATCATCGCCATTATCTATGCCGCGCAGGTTTCCCCCGCCTATTACCGTGGCGACTATGAACGTGCCGAAAAAATGTCGGGCAATGCCGCGCTGTGGGTTATCCTTTCGATAGTCACAGGATTGATAATAACGCCGTTTATGGTGCTGTTCAATATCATGACTGCTGTATGATGTCACGCCGGAGACGAGTGTGGCTGGCTGTTGCAATTGTTGTCGCGGTGGCGGCAGGAGTGTATATCTACGGGACTTTTGACCCCGTGAACGCTTTCTTCCCCCGCTGCGTGTTCAAGATGGCTACCGGCCTTGACTGTCCCGGCTGCGGCTCTCAGCGAGCCGTCCATGCGTTGCTCAACGGCGAATTTGCTGCCGCCGTGCGTTACAATGCTCTCTTTCTTGCCGAAATCCCTTTGCTTGTGGCGATAGTCCTCGCATGGGTCCTGCGCGACCGGTTTCCGCGATTCAACCGTTTCGTCTCCTCTCAGCCGTTCATTCTGGCGGTGCTTGCCGTCATTGTCGGGTGGACTGTGGCGCGCAATATCTTTTTTCCCCTTTAGAGAAACCTTTCGGACTTTCAGTGTGTTAATAAATCACAATGAAAGCCGATGTTAAAAATATCGTGTCCGATGTGATGCACTGGGTGATAATCATTCTCTCCGTGCTGTTGATTGTGTACATCTCGGTCGATACTTTTCAAGGGATAAACTTCCTGAAAAACCGCAGTTACATGACATTCCAGCTGTGGGTGTGCATCGTTTTCATTGCCGACTTTTTCATCGAGCTCGCGATTGCCGAGGACCGATGGCGTTATGTGCGCGGCCATCTGTTGTTCCTCTTTCTCTCGATTCCGTATCTTAACATTATAGACAGTCTCGGAATCCCGGTATCGGAGGCCGACCTCTTTTTCGTGCGTTTCATCCCTCTTGCGCGGGGAGTGCTCGCGATGGCGATAGTTGTAGGCTATATATCCAAGAACCGTATTACCTCGCTGCTTGCCTCCTATATCGTCATCATGCTGTCGGTGGTATATTTTTCAAGCCTGATATTCCTTTATCGAGAGCAACCCGTCAACCCGATGGTGACAAATTACGGCAATGCCCTGTGGTGGGCCTTCACCACATCTACCAGCGTCGGCTGCTCGATTAACCCTATGACGGTTACTGGCAAAATCCTCGCAGTTGTCGTCGCGTGCACCGGTATAACAATGTTCCCGCTTTTCACCGTTTACCTCACCTCGCTCATCACCCGCTACCGCAACCGCATGAAAATCACATTCACTCCGGCCTCAACATCTCCCAAGGAATGACATTGCCCGACGTCGTTTTGAGCGGTGTGGTGCCATTGTAGATTACATGGAGATTGTCGGCTGAGAGTCCGGCCAATTTTGCCCATCGTGTCAAGTTCTTGAAAAAATCTGATGAAAATGTGGCTCCGCTTTTTATTTCATACCCTTGTCGCCCATAGGGCAAATCAGCCACAAGGTCCACTTCAACCCCTGTGCTGTCGCGCCAAAAGGTCAGATTTGGTTCTCGTGCTGAATTGTAGGCTTGCTTTACAAACTCGTTTATGACAAGATTTTCAAATAATCCGCCTCGTAGAAAGTGAGTCGAAATCTGATCGGCCCGCTCGACTCCGAGAAGCGAACAGGCCAATCCTGTATCATAAAAATATAGTTTGGGAGATTTTATAAGTCGTTTTGCATAATTGTTGAAATCCGGTTGGAGCAAATAGACTATGTAGCTCGCCTCAAGAACCGAAATCCACGCTTTTGCAGTTGACACGGCGATTCCACACTCTACGGCAAGGGATGACAGGTTGAGGATTTGCCCGATTCTTCCGGCACATAGCTTTACGAAACGGATGAATTGACTGAGATTGCCGATATTCTTCATTTCCCTCACGTCGCGCTCGACATAGGTCTGTATATAATTATGATAATAGTTTTCGGGTGGGATTTCCCGGTCATAAAGACGCGGGTAACCTCCCTTGAAAATCTCATCATCAACCGGAATGGCTGTTATTCCGGCATTCATGGTTTCTGTATGTGAAAAGGGCAGCAGTTTTAGAATCGCGGTGCGTCCCGCAAGAGATTGACTAACTGACTGCATCAGCAGAAAGTTGTGTGATCCGGCTAGAAAATACATCCCGCTGTCGCCGACAGTGTCAATGTGGGTCTGCAGATAGGAGAACAATTCGGGTACACGTTGTGCCTCGTCAATGATTGTTTTATTAGGATAAGTGGCTATAAAGCCTCGTGGGTCGTCATGAGCAAACATACGCATGTCGGGATCTTCGAGCGAGACATATCTGTAATCAGGTAGCTCGTGTCGGAGTAAGGTTGATTTGCCCGATTGACGCGGACCGGTCAGGGTAACAATCGGATAATTTTTTCCTGCTGCAAGCAGTTGCGTGGTTATTTGACGGGGAATCAGTGCCATAAATAATGTTGTTTGCTGTGGTTATAATGCAAAAGTACATTAAAAACTCTTATTCGGCAAAGAAAATCTTGCAAATTTTCGATTGAATCGCAAATCTGCAATAAAATCTTGTAAATTTTCGATTGAATCGCAAATTTACAAGATTGGGAAGGTGGTTGACGAATCATCTTTTTATCCCGCGCGATTTGAATATGACAGCGAAAAACCGTATCTTTGCAACCAGATAACAAGAGTAGAGTTACTTATTACAGGAAAGTGATGAAGCAACAATTTGAAATGGTGGCAAAGACTCTCCAAGGTCTTGAAGATGTGCTTGCCCAAGAACTGCGCGATTTGGGCGCGGAAAACGTCATGCCGGGCCGAAGGATGGTGTCGTTTGAAGGAGATTTGGCGATGATGTACAAAGCCAACGTGTGTTGTCGCACCGCGTTGAGTATCCTGAAACCTATTTATAAGTTTATAGCCAAGGATGCCGAGAGTCTTTATGAGATGGTCAAGGAATATGACTGGTCGACAGTGCTGTCGCTTGACAAGACATTCTCTATCGACACCGTGTCCCACTCCAACGAATTTACACATTCCCGCTTCGTCACTTATCGTGTAAAGGACGGAATCGTCGATTTCTTCAAAGATAAATTCGGCCCCGACAAGCGTCCCGGCGTGAGGCTCCATGACGCCGACGTGATGATCAACGTGCACATAGACAGTGACCGCATCACTCTGTCACTGAACTCGTCGGGCGAATCGCTCCACAAGCGCGGCTACCGCGTGGCTCAGACCGAGGCCCCCATCAACGAGGTGCTGGCCGCCGGCATCATCCTCAAGAGCGGATGGCGTGGCGACTGCCCGCTGGTAGACCCCATGTGTGGCTCGGGCACATTCCTGATTGAGGCCGCCCTGATAGCTGCCGGAATAAAGCCGGGCAGTTTCCGCAAGAACTTTGCCTTTGAACACTGGCATGATTTTGACGGCGAGCTTCTCGACAGCATAATAAATGACCACAGCGACCGCCGCGAGCCGGAATTCAAGATTTACGGCGCCGACATCTCTCCCAAGGCTGTCGCCATCGCCGAGCGCAACATCATGAGCGCGGGGGTTGACGAGTGGGTCAGCCTGCGCATCAAGCCTCTCAACAAGTGGGAAGAAGCTCCCGCAGGGGGCGTTCCCGGCGTGCTTGTCACCAATCCTCCCTATGGCGAGCGCATTAACGTTGACGATATGGAGGCTCTCTACTCCCTTATCGGTACGAAACTCAAGCATGTCTTCACCGGCTATCACGCGTGGATTATATCATCCAATGAGGAATATCTCACCCGCATAGGTCTTACCCCGTCGGTCAAGGAACCGATGCAGAATGGGGGGCTTGACTGCGAGTTGCGCGAGTTTGTCATCTTTGAAGGCGAGAAAAAGGAATTCAAGCGTGCCGGCGGCACATTAAAAAGCAATACTCCCCGTCGTGGCGAGCGCAACGAGCGTCGTCGCCTCAGTGACGACGAGTGGAAAAACGACGCACGCCGTCGGGGGATGGGAGGCAAAGAGGCCCGTCCTGCCCGTCGAGGCGACCGTGACGAGCGTCGAGGCGACCGTGAAAACAGCCGAGGACACGAAGAACGTCGTCCGAGCCGACTGGAAGACAAATATCGTCCCAAACGCGGGGCCTATGCGCGTCGCGATGATTCGCGCCGTGACCGTGATGACAACCGTCCCGAGGAACGACCGCTGAGCGAGGCCGAGCAGCTGTTGTCGCGCCGCCGCAATCCCGACGCGCTCAAGGGACTCGGTTCGCCCAAGCGTCCGTCGATTCCGCGTCCCGAGGGCCCGTTCATGCGCACGCGCCGTCGCGGCTGGAAACGCGGTGACAGTGAGGATAATGCATAATCAATCTTCCGTGTCATTACTATAACAGATTAACTGATTAATAATATTTTCAAAAAAAATAATTAGGCATTGTGCTTGATGCGTTATGAATTGCATCAAGCATTATGCATTAAAAATCCCCCTCTATGGCACTCCAGTACAATCTCAATCCTTCGCAACATTTTGTGTCCAACGAGCCTAAGGAAAGTCCTTTCAAGGCTTTGGAACCTGACTTTGAAGTGCGCCCCGACCGCATCGACGTGCTTCTTCTCGGCTCGGGAGGACGTGAATCGGCAATCGCTTGGAAAATGCGTCAGAGTCCCCGTCTCGGTCACCTGTATATCGCTCCCGGCAATGGCGGCACAGGTGAATATGGCGAGAATGTCGCCATCTCTCCCCTTGATTTCGAGGCTATTGCCCGTTTTGTGAAGGAGAAGGGGATTAAGATGATTGTAGTCGGAAACGAAGACCCCCTCGTGGCCGGAATCTATGACTATTTCATGGAGAATGGCGGCGAAAACGCCCCCCTTGTCGTCGGGCCGTCCAAAACGGGTGCCGCGCTTGAGGGCAGCAAGGATTTTGCCAAGCAGTTCATGGAGCGTCACGGCATCCCCACCGCCCGCTACCGCAGTTTTACCCCCGAGACAATCGAGGAGGGTTACAAGTTCCTTGAACAGCTCAACCCGCCCTACGTCCTGAAGGCCGACGGTCTTGCCGCCGGAAAAGGTGTGTTGATTCTCAACTCGCTCGACGAGGCCCGCAAGGAGTTGGCCGAGATGCTCGGCGGAAAGTTTGGAAAATCATCGGCAACGGTGGTTATCGAAGAATTCCTTGACGGCATCGAGTGCTCGGTATTCGTGCTGACCGACGGCAACGGCGGCTACCGCATCCTCCCTGTCGCAAAAGACTACAAGCGCATAGGCGAGGGCGATACCGGCTTGAACACCGGCGGCATGGGTGCGGTCAGTCCCGTCGTGTTTGCCGACAAGGAGTTCATGCAGAAAGTCATCGACCGCATCGTAGTCCCGACTGTCGAGGGTCTGAAGAAAGACAATATTGTATATCGCGGATTCATATTCCTCGGTCTCATCAAGGTGGGCGACGAGCCCATGGTGATTGAGTATAACGTGCGCATGGGCGACCCCGAGACCGAAGTTGTCATGCTCCGCATCGTCGGCGACCTTGTCGACCTGATGGAAGGGGCCGCAAGCGGTGACCTCGGCAATCGTCGCCTTGACCACGACCCGCGTTATGCAACCACGGTCATGGCTGTTTCGGGCGGCTATCCCGGTTCCTACCCCAAAGGAAAAGTGATGACAGGTCTTGACGAGGCCCGCGAAAATGCAATCCTGTTCCATGCCGGAACCGCGCTTGATGCCGACGGAAAACTTGTGACATCGGGTGGCCGCGTTATAGCATGCAGCGCCCTCGGCGACAATATCGACGAGGCTCTTGCGGCAAGCTACGCCGCAGTCGGAAAAATCGACTTCGACGGCAAATATTTCCGCCGCGACATCGGGCAGGATTTGAAGAAGCTCCATGAGGCTTTCTTGTTGGATTCTCCCCTTGTGCAGAATGTAATTTTATAATTATAGAGATAGGATGATTCCTTGCCGGAATCATAGAATATGACATTAAAAGAGCTGAAATTTACCCGCTTTTTGCGTTCCAAGGGGATGGCGTTCATACTCGCCGTCCTCTCGGTCGTTATGACCCGTCAGGCAGCGGTGTCGGGGCATATTCTCCCCGATGTCTCCAATCACGGCTTTGTGTTCCCTTCGCCTCAGAAGTGGTGGCCGCAAGGCACGGCTACGATGTGGGCTACGATTCTGCTCGTCCTTGTCATTGCCGGACTGATGATATATGTCAACCGGCGGTTCAACGTGCTGCGCACACTGTCGGTCTATTTCGGCGGACTGTTTCTCGCCATGGCGGCGGCAACGCCGGGTGTGACAGTCTTTTTCTCGGGAGCCGTGCTGCTGCCCATAATTTTGCTTGCGGCTATGTCGCTGTTATACAAGGCGTTTAACAGCAGACAGGCTCCGCGTTATGTGTTGCTGGCGTTTTTCCTGTTAGGGTCAGGGGCATTGTTCCAATACGGATTTTTGTTCTATGTGCCTGTGTTTCTGGCAGGGATAGGGCAGATGCGTGCATTTAATATCAAGACACTGCTCGCCGCGTTGATGGGCTTGTTTGCCCCGTTGTGGATTGCATGGGGGGGAGGATTGGCCCCGTTTGATTTTTGGAACAGGATGCGTGTCGAGGTTTCATTACCGACGACACTGTCAGTAATTCCCGGAGGGATTCCTTATATAGCCTCGCTCGTATTTACAATCTTGCTCGGCGCTGTTCTCGGAATGGTGAATTTTTTTAGGATATATGCCTACAACGCCCGCGCGAGGGCCTATAACGCGTTGCTCTCGGGTGTCTCGATATTTACCGCTGCCTTTGCCGTGCTGAACTATGCCAACTCTCAGTTCTACATCCTCATGCTTGACTGCTGCGTGGCATTTCAGATGGGGCATTTTTTCCGCATCTATCTCCAGCGTCGTGCTTATATTCTGGCACTCGCGCTGATGGCTGTCTACGGCGGCATATACGTTTGGTCAGTATTTTTCTCATGAAGATTGCAATTGAAAAGCATGTACCTTTTATAAAAGGTGTGTTTGAGCCGGTGGCAGAGACCGTTTATCTTGCCCCCGACGAGTTTACCCCCGCCGCCGTTGCCGATGTCGACGCGATTGTCACCCGCACCCGCACCCGCTGTGACGCGGCCCTGCTCGACGGCTCCCGGTGCCGCTTTATCGGCACCGCCACTATCGGCACCGACCACATCGACCTCGACTATTGCCGCCGCAGGGGCATTAAGGTCGTGAATGCTCCGGGATGCAACGCCCCCGCTGTCGCCCAGTGGGTGTTTGCGGCGATAAAGGCGGTTTCCGCGCGCCGGTATGAAGACATGACACTCGGCATCGTCGGTGTCGGGCATGTCGGGCGCATCGTCGAGGCATGGGGACGCAGCCTCGGGATGAGAGTGCTGTTAAACGACCCCCCGCGCGCTGCCCGCGAGGGAAACGGCGCGTTTGTGCCGCTCGAAACCATTGCCGCCGAGAGCGACGTGATAACTTTCCACACCCCTCTGACACGCGGCGGCGAGTGCCCGACCTATCATCTGTGTGACGAAAAATTTGTCGGTTCATTGAAACGCCGTCCTGTTATCCTCAATGCCGCTCGCGGTCCCGTGACCGCTACTGCCGCCCTTGTCGACGGTCTCGACAGCGGGTTTGTCGGCGGCCTCGGCATCGACTGCTGGGAAGGGGAGCCGTCGATTGACCTCGACCTGCTCAACAGGGCCAAGGTCGCCACTCCCCACATCGCCGGTTACTCGATTCAGGGCAAAATCCGCGCCACCGCGATGGTGGTCGACGCATTGTCGCGCCATTTCGGCGTGGTTCCCGCCCCTCTTGCCGTCGATGTCCCCGGCCCGGCACCTCAGGCCGTCAGTGATGCCGACATCACCTATGACATTCTTGCCGACACCGCCCTTCTCCGGGCCGCCGTCCCATCGCTACCCGCGTCATTCGAACAACTCCGCAACAATTATGACTTGCGCTCCGAAATACAATGATTATGAAAGATAAGATATATTCCATTCTTCCCTCCGGCTATTATACAATATGGTGGGTTGCAACGTTGCTGACATTTTTATGGTTTGATATATCGTGGTGCATGTTCACGTCTTTCCGGCCATTTACCGATTATATGTCGATTTATGTCGTGCTGTTGGCGGCCGCGACTTTATTCTCAATGCCAGCGGCGTTGTCGCGGCGGGGATGGATACAGGCGGCTCTTCTGATTATTCTCGACATGCTTTTTGTCGCCAATCTTATGTATGCCCGTACCTACATGGTGCCAATTCCGCTCGAAAGTTACGCGATAGCTGGAAATCTCGCCGGTTTTGGCTCGTCTGTCATTGAATCGTTGCGTTGGAGCGATTTGTTGTTCCCGGCGATCACGGCAGCAGCTGCCGTGATATCTCTGTGCATACAGAGACATCACGCAAGAACGGCTAAACATCTTTGGGTTTATTTAGCTGTGCTGGTGTTGACGCTAGGCGCGTCCTATGTGACGATAGCCTGTCGCGGAGGGTTTAAGGAGCGCTTTTCGTCTATGGCAAGGTCGGTTAATGACCAGCAGTCCGCCGCCCCGGTTTACACGATATTCTGTACTATGGCCTATGACTGGTTGACTCTTGACGAGCCGTTGTCCCCGGAGGTGGAGGCCGAGACCAAGAAATGGTTTACCGGACATAAAAAAATGACGGATCGTTATGCTCTGTCAGTGGCCCGGGACACTCTCGACTCTCCACCCCGGAACGTCGTGATACTGTTGTGCGAATCCTTGGAATCGTGGCCTATCGGGTTGACACTGGAGGGGAAAGAAATAACACCGTTTTTGAATTCGGTAATAGCTGACACATCGGTCTATTATTGTCCAAATGTACTCACGCAAGTGAAAGATGGTCGTTCAATTGACGGTCAGTTGCTTTATCTCGCTGGTCAGCTCCCGCTGGCATCAGGTGTGTATAGCATGAAGTATGCGTCTGGCGAGTATAAGGGGTTGCCGAGGGCGATGAAGGAGAACGGGGCGCATGCCTATCTGTTGTCGGCGGACCGTCGGATGACGTGGAATCAGGCCCCGGTGGCAGCTGCAATGGGAATTGATTCGCTGCTTATGTCTGACTTTTGGAACCCTGATGCGCCTGTCGGCAGTTATATTACTGATGGAGAACTTTTTGACAGAAGTATCGGCATGATGGATTCCGGCCGTTTGTGGCCTGAGGGCCAGTATGCCTTTCTGATGTGGGTTACTCATACAGGGCACAATCCGTTTGTACTTCCCGACGGGTTAGACACGTTATCGCTTGACGGCGACTATCCTGCGCTGCTGTCAGATTATATCTCGACCACTCATTATGTCGATGAGGCTTTGAAACATATAGTGGAGTATGTAATGTCCCGTGAAGATGCCGGCAGGACTGTCGTGGCGGTTGTCGGAGACCACGAGGGGCTTGCCTCGTCACGAAAGGATTTTGCCGACGCTTATCCGTGGGTTTCCGACAGGCCGTTTACGCCGTTAATTCTGATAAATTCACCCTATTCGGGACATGATGACAAAGTAATAGGGCAGGTCGATGTATATTCTGCCCTGCTTGACGCAGCAGGTCTATATGGCGACTATGAATGGCGCGGCATGGGGTTGTCTCCTTTTGACAGTTCTCATCCTCGCTGCGCGGTCGGCTCGACAGGTCAGCTCGTTTCTAATGGCGACAGTGTCGCTCCTGCGGTAGAACGTCATTTGCGTGATTCTTATCCGGCCGCTGATGTGAAAATGCGGTATCAGCTTGATTTTTAGCTGTCATCCGACCATCGGACAGTGACCCCGGTCGGCCTCACGTCGAGAGTGGCGGTCAGGGAGCAGGGGATGGGAATGTTGTGGTCGACGTGGCCTATCGGGACGTTGAACGCGACGGGGAAGTCATAGGGGGCGACCATCGAGGCAATCATCTGCTCCATCGAGGTGTAGTCGGCATCGGGCTGGTACTGGGTGAAACGCCCGACGACGAGACCCGCGAGTTTTTCAAGCACACCGCTGAGTTTCAACGTGTAGAAAATACGCTCGACTTTGTATACCGGCTCCGAGACATCCTCGATAAACAATATGTTGCCGGGACGGATTACATCCCACGGCGTGTTTATCAGTCCGGCAATAACCGCGAGGTTCCCGCCGGTGAGCTGCGCGGTTGCCGTGCCGGTGCGGTTGAGGTCGTGCGGCTCGATGTCGATGGCCGGTAGGCTCCCTTCAAGAATTGAAAACAGTGTCATCGAGTCTTCGTCCTCGCCCTTGTGCTCGGCTATGTGTTTTGTCATCGGGGCATGGATTGACGCGATTCCGTGGCGCGACATGAGGGCATGGAATGCCGAGATGTCGCTGTAACCCACTATCCATTTCGGGTCGTCGCGCAGCGGTAGCTTGTCGAGACGCTCGATGAGGTGGACGAAACCGTAGCCGCCGCGCGCGCAGAGTATAGCGCGTGTCGAGGGGTCGGTCAATGCCGTTTCGAGGTCGTCGCCGCGCTGGCGCGGGGTTCCCGAGTAGGTGCCGAAACGCCCGAATGTGTTTTCAGTGACGTATGGGTCCCAGCCGTGGTCACGCAGCACTTCCATGCAGCGATACACGACCTGAGGTTTTATAATGCTTGCCGGGGCGGCAATCGCTATGCGGTCACCAGCCTTCAGCGGCGCGGGGATGAGGATTTCCTGTTCCATCATTAAAAGGGTGAAAGGTGAAGGGTGAAGGGTGGAGGGTGATGCCTCTTTTATCAGGCAGCCGCCCCGCCGCTTGACGCGAATATCAGCTTACTATTACCGGGATGTCGAGTGCGCGGATGCGCCCGGCGATTGCTTCAAGCTCCTCCCGGGGAACCTTGACGAGGTTTTCGGCCGGAGTCTTGCGGTCAATGGAGTAAATCATCACCTCGCGCGGCTTTATCTCGCGATATGCATTGATGAGCGCGTCGACTTCGGCCGGGGTGGTATTGTCGATTGTGACACCGTTGTATTCGCCGCGCAGGAACATGGTCTGTATAATAGCGTCGTGACCGAAGTCTTTCAGCCGACCAATGACCTTTTCGCTCGTGAACGACGGTGAGAGCGGGCGGTCGATTTCACGCATAGTGGGGGTGATGGCCGAATCAAGCTTTAGAATCGCGTTGTCGACGCGGTGTAACGCCTTGACGACCGACTCGCTGTCGAGACGGGTCGAGTTGCACAGCACGCTGATTTTCACATCGGGGAAATACTTGTCGCGCAACGCTGTGACATCGTCGACGATACCCTCGAAGTCAGGGTGCATGGTCGGCTCGCCATTGCCCGAAAATGTTATGACATCGAGCTGTTCGCCGGCCTCCTTCATCGAGCGGAGTTTCGTTTCAAGGTCGCCCTCCACCTCGGCCCGGGAGGGAAGTCCCGCCTTCCCGGGCCCCTGCGCGTTGAATCCCGCCTCGCAATAGAGGCAGTCAAAGGTACACACTTTCCCGTCTCGGGGACTGAGGTTGACCCCGAGCGACGTGCCGAGCCGCCGCGAGTGGATGGGGCCGAAAATCGTTGAATGAAACAATACAGTCTGCATAATGAGACAAAAATACGAAAAAAACGCCACTCGGAACATCCCAAGCAGCGTTTTTTGGTATATTAATTAAATTTGAATCCTTACTTATGCATTAATCGGGAAACAGAAGTGTCCCTTGGGTTTAGATGGTGTATCTTTTGCCGCCTTTTGAAATAAACGTGTAATTGTTAATAAATCATAATAGCTGGGTTGATTGTTACAAATATGTATTTTTAATGATATATTCGTAAAAATATTTAAAAATACAGTCGCTATTACTATGAAAGGTATATTTGTCACTGTATCACCCGATAAAAAAAGTAAGGCTTATGAAAAAGTATAAATTATTGTTGGCATCAATGTTTGCCTTGTTGATGACATCGTGTGTGAACGACTTGTATCAAGATTTGGCAAAGGCAATTAATGACGAGATGGTCAATAAAGGAGTGTCGAGCTATGAGGTTACGGGTGAAATGAACGGAGACGATATTGATTATCGACATGCATCATTCATTGATTCAGATCCTTGCGGGGAATGCTCGCTTTCACCTGATTTCAAATTTAGTTTGTATGTCGAAATGCCCCGTCGCAACGATTCAACTGATTTCTTCTTTATGATTGAAATGCGGTTATTGGAGGTTCCCAAAGCAGGCATGGTCTATCAGGCTCAGCCGATACCGCTTGACCGAGAATCGGCAGTCAGATGGGAATCAGGGGTCAGCCCCGACTTTATAGGGGTGACGGCATCATATCTCCCGCGTCCGCATCAGGTGTGTGACACATCGTCGGTAGATAAAACAATCAGGAAGGGAATCATGCCTATGATTCCTGTTGAGATGCGCGATGCCACTGTCAGATTTGACAAAATCACAGACGGTAAGAACGATAAGTACAGAAAAATAGAATTGACATTTAACGGAGACATGACATTCGCCGCCAAGATTGCCCCGGAGATAAAAAAGGAAGTTTCATTGCGTGATTGCCGGATTACGATATATAATGCCAAAGTTTATGACAAATATCCTTACAGCGATGTCATCTGGACATCGTCGCCCGGATTTGTCGCTGACTTTTACCCCCACCGATAAATGTAAGAGGTTGTTTAAAAACAACCTTTAAATCCCATAAAAAAGATAGGCTGCCCGAAAAAAATTCGGGCAGCCTATTGTTTTGAACAGATTAATCAGTGTTTTATTTTACGCTGATTTTGAGGACGGAAGTTTTGCCGTCGGCAGCGGTAGCGCGGACGATGTAGATTCCCTTGACAAGGTTTTCGGTCGGGAGTGAGTCGCGACCGGCAGTGGCGATGCGGCCTTGAATATCGTAGATTTCAATCGAGCATCCTTCGGCGCTGACAATGCCGCCTGCATAGGTTACGGCGTTTTCAACGGTAACGTCGGCGATGCCTGATTCTTTTTCAACGGTAACGTAAAGGACTGCCTTGATTGAGCCGTGGGCAAAGGTGATAGTGGCGGTTCCGGCTTTTACGAGGGCGATTTCAAGGTTGAGCTCGGTCATCTCGTCATTGGCAAATTCCATATTGCCGTTCAGGTAGGCCACGTTTTCATCAGAGCTTTCGGCGACGATGTTGCCGTCGGTGAGGTCGACATTGGAAATAAGCAGCTTGGCAGTTACAGTCGAGCCTTCGATACCCTTGATTTCGTCGGGCGAGAATGTCATGCTCGCGCCGAGGTCGCGCTCAAAGTAAAGCTCGGGAAGTGACATGTAGTCAGTGTACCAAGGCATGTCGATGAATGAGCCGAATTTGTAACCGATTTCGCGGAACCAGAAAGAGTCGGCTTCGTCAGCTGCGACAGTGGTGCCTTCGGTGGCCAGCTCGGCATTTTCAACAGGCGGAATCTCGGTGATGACATAGTTGTTGCCCAGTTTCGCCTCGGGGGCTGCGGGAAGAACCTTAAATTCACCTTTTTCAGAGTCGTTGGGATCGGGTACCCACTCATAGCGCTCGCCATCATCAATAGAAGAATAACCCACGATGCGGTGTACGCACTCTGAATCCTCGGCAACGTTGAACTCGCTGAGAGCGACGACGCAGTTGTCGATTACGCGGAAGTTTTCGTCTTCTTCAGCTTCGGCCGAGTCAAGACGGCCGGCGATACCACCGGCGTTGGATCCGTTGACGCTGATAGTTCCTTCTACAAGAACTCGCTTGATAGTGGAGCGGTTCATGGTTCCCGCAACGCCGCCGACGTTGCCCTGTCCCTTGATAGAGGCATCAATGTGGCAGTCGGTCACAGTCGATGGCGTTACTTCAAAACCGGCGGCAAGACCGCCTACATTGCTGCGGCCTTCAAGGACACCAGAGAAAGAGCATGCAGTAAACTCGCAGGCACGGGCCGAGTAGACAAGGCCACCGAGTCCCGATGCGTTGGGGACGATGATGTTTGCGTTTTTAACGCCGCAGGCTTCGGCAATCAGGTTGTTGGCGCTTACTGCCAAAATGCCGAGGCGGACGTTGACTCCGGCAAGGTCAAAGGCCGGGTCGATGACGCTGACGTTACTCATCATAGCATTGTTGGCCTGACTGGCGACAAATGATAAATCCTTAACACCAAGGGTGTTGCCGGTGTATTGGAGCGAAACGTTGGAGAATGTCACATTTTTAATGACGGCTATTTCGGGTGTTTCTCCATAGGCGGCATTGTGGCCGAGAGCCGTGAAGAACGCGAGTCCCGACTTGTCAGATGATATTGTGAGGTTCTTGATTTCAAATCCCTGTCCGTCAAGCGATCCGAGGAATTCCCCCTCGATGGGGCGGAAAGCCTGGCCTTCGCAGTCGATGCTGTTGGCAAGGCGGAAATGGGATGTCAGGTTGTTGCGTATCTGGTCAAGGTCGCCGAATGTTTTGATGAGGTAGGGGGACTGTGCGGTACCTTCGCCTTCAAAGTTGTTTAGGGGGAGCTTGATAAATTCGTTGTGAACTTCCAATTTGTTGCCGATTCCCGGTAGCTTGAGGTTGTAGGTTATCATGATGGTCGGGTCGGTAGTGGTATTGGCCACATAGCAGAAGTCTCCCGAATGGGTTCCGTCGATTTTGCGGCTTGCTATTATATTGCCTTTTGAGTCACACACGGCAAGGGCGAGGTCGGTGCCTGTCGAGCCTTGACGGTAGCTGTAGACCCATGCCAGATACTCATGGTCCTTGTTAGTGTTGAACAAGTAGGGGTTGAGCACTGAGCCGTTGAGGTTGACAATCACTCGCGCTGCATTGGGACCGAAATTGAGAGTGTCGATGTGGTGGAGTTCTCCGTCGGGTGTGAACCAAGCCACATAGTCGGCAATATTCTCGGTGTCGGCTCCTGACGCGCGGACCGAAGCGACATAGTAAACCTTGCCGTCGGAAATCGTGCGGTCAGGAGATGAGATTACACTCCAGATTTCGTTTTCGTATTCAAAGAGCATGGGCACCATGCCGACAACGTCGAGTGACGGATAATCGACAAGAACGGTGGCATAGTCGCCGTCTTCAGTGTACATGTTGAAGCCATACTGCTTGCTGTGACCGGGGAGATCCCAGAATTCGGTATAACTGTCGCTCTTGTTGCCGAAACGTGTAATCTCGTTGCCTTCGATGTCATAGACGGCATAGTAGGCCGAGGAGTCGTCGGTCAGACCTGAATCGACAACCGTGATGATATAGCAGGGGTTGTCGCTGTCGCTGAAGTCGAACGTGATGTCAGAGGCCCCCGAGAAATTTCCCAGTGCGTAGGACCTGAACTGGAAATCGGAGCTTTCGGCGCCGACACAAGGAATCTTGGTCTCGGCAACCTGCGTGTATTCATTGCCCGATGCCTTGTAAAGAGTTATTACATAATTGTTGTCTTTGGCAAGAGTCGGATCCGAGGCTGTGGGGTCGTCAAGGAAAGTCTTTTCATAAAGGGCGGTGGCGATGTAGACATCGTTTCCCTTGGTGGTCATTACAAACGGAATGGTCTCGTTTATTCCGTCGGAATAGGCCAGCTTGAGGTCGATATTAAACGATGTGACTTTCTCGGCCGGTGTACCCCAGCCGGCTTTCTTGTAGACTGTATAGTTGACATGTTCTTTGTCTTCGCCATCCCAAGATGTTTCTTCAGACAAGGCAATCAGGAAGTTTTCGCTGATGCTGTTGCCGGTGTTTATCATGCTGATTGCATATCCGGGTTGTGCAAAAAGGCATTTGCTGCCGCCTTCGGGTATTTCGGCAGTCAGCGAGTAAGCCTCGGTAGTCTGTTTTGCGCCGTAACGGGCTACGCCCTCCACGGGAGCGGGGTTGAAGTTGGAGGTGACCATAATTTCGTAGTCCGAAGCGTTGGAGTTGAAGAAACTTTTGGTAACCTGTGTGCCGAGTTCTATGCCTTGGCACCTGAGGGTTCCTTCGGGGCGTGTCACTTCTCCTTGGGCCTGTCCCACGAAATTCAGTTTCTCATCATAAATACGGACATGGAAAGTATGGTAGTCATACTCGGTCACATATTCGTTTTCGATGAGTTTTTCGCCGTCGAGTTCGAGAGTGTAGAACCAGTCTTCCCCATTGGGGCCTGTCACGACACCGGCGGTATTGTTTGTCTTGTGATAGGAGACGATATGGACATCGTCGGGCAACATGTTGCCGTCCTTGTCGACTGCCTTGGGTGAAAACGTGTTTTCAAGCATGCGGGGATGGAACCGCAGAGGGCTCTGCGCGGCTGACGTGTTGCCTGCCCACGGGCTGAACCCTGCTGCTGAAACAGAGAGTGTGCCGAGCAGGAACAGCGAGGTTGCTGCTTTTGTGATAATGTTGTTGCTCATTAGCGTTTATAAATAAGAGATGGTAAAATGTGGTTACTTGATTATGATTTTCTCGGTGGCTGTCATTGTGCCCGATGCGATATTGAGGAGGTAGATGCCCGGCGCGAGTGATGACGCGTCGAGTGTCGCCTGCTGTACCGAGCCGTCCGCCGATGCCATAGCCGAGCCTTGCAGCGAGTAGACGGTGACGGAAACGGGTGTTGCCGATGAGGTGCTGACGGTGAATATGTTTCCGTCACGGGTGATTTCATATTCAGATTCCCGAGTCGTCACGTTGTTGATGCCCGAGAGGTTGAGGATTTTGCACAGTCCGGCAAAAGCGTCGACATGTGCCCCTGCGCCGTCATTGTCGCGGGGTTCGGCGGGAGTGCGTGCGGTTTCCTGTGCGATTCTTACAATGTCATCGGTAGTGAGGGTGGGGTCGGCCGACAGCCACATGGCTGCGATGCCGGTCATGTAGGGCGCAGCCATCGATGTGCCGCTCATCGGAGTCCAATGATATTCAGTCCCGTCGGGAGCGGTATAGGCGTAATATGAAATCTGATTGGGGTCGTAGGCACTTCCGTTGAAATAATAGCTCGACATTGACGAGATAATCCGGCTGCCGGGAGCCGAAACGAGGGGGTGGAGCCGTCCGTCGGGAGTATGGCCCCATGACGAGTAGGATGCGGTGGTGCCGATGACGTCGTTGCCCACGGTCATGTTGTGGGAGATATAGGACCCGACGGTGATGACATTGTCGGCTCCGGCCATAGCGTTTATGGAGCCGTCGGCGGTTGAGGCGGTATATTCGTCAAAACCGCCGATAAAGGAGAATCCGAATGCGCCGCTCATCGGGGTTCCGTAGACGAAGACTCTGTGTCCCGGCTGTCCTTCGACACGCAAGGCGATGCGGTAGCCCTGATAGGTGTTTTGGTTGCTGCATTCAAGCTGGACGGTGAGTTCCGAGTGATAGCGGTTGTTGGGGGCATAGACCTCTGATGCGCCACCGGCAAAGCTGTGGTGGAAAGCGGTGTTGAACTCTGCGTCATCCTCTTTGGTCACATCGGGGCTACCCGTCGGTGCCAACCCCGGAGAGCACAGGTAGCCGCTGCCTGTCTCCGGCAGCGTGAAGGTCGAGACGACCTCGGCCTTGCCTTCCGTGAATTTTACCACGTCAAGGTGTACGGTGAAAGGGGTGTCGTCGTCGCTCCAGATTTCCATAGCTCCGATTGCTTGAGGGAACAACGACAGTCCGGGCCACAGGGAGGCTGTGTATTGTGAGGGGTTGATGATGGTTCTGAGGGTTTCGGCCCCTTCTTCAAATTCATGGTAAAGGAATGCGTTGTCGGCACCTTCGTTGCCGGCCGATACGCATACTGTCACGCCTTCCTCTCCGGCAATCTCGTTGAGGGCGGCGGGAAATTCATCGGTTCCGTCATGAGGCCCCACGTTGCTTCCGAGAGACAGGTTGATGACGCAGGGCATTCCTTCCTCTCTGGCATAGTCTACAATCGAGCGCAGTCCCTTGAGCAGGCGTGGCGTGTCGGTCACTCCGCACGATACTGCGAGCGTGGCCTCAGGAGCCGCGCCACGGAAGTCGGGGCCTTCCCCGTCGGGCGAGATGAAGTTGCCGGCAGCGATGCCCATTACATGGGTGCCGTGGGTGGCGGCGGTGTTGTCGGTCGTGAATTTGGCCACCTTTTCTTCGGTATTGGCGGTCAGCGTGGCAACTGCTTTGCCGTTCTGCACATGTTTCCATGCGCGTTTTACGCGGTGTGTGCCGTCGGGGTTGAGCAGTGAGATGTGGTGGACGTCTATGCCCATGTCGATGATGCCGACCACGACATCCTTGCCTGTATAGGCTTGGGACAGCGGGGCGACTCCGTCCTGAGCGCGGTCAAGTCCCAGTGTCGTGCGGCTCAGGTCAGGACCGTAGGGACTGGTCCATTCGTGAAATGTGAGTTCTTTGGGGAGGGATACCGAGATTACCCCCTCGGTAGCGGCGACGGTTTCGACACTGTCAATCGGAGCGGTCACAACAAGTATGTTTCCTTCGCGCTGCTCGATTGTCGCCCCTGAGGCGGCAACACGCCCGGCTGCGGCATCATCGGCGACGCGCATGAAGAAAGTCAGCCGGTTGTCGGTTTCTGACTGTGGGGCCGATTTCAGACGAGTGGATTTTATCTTGCTGAATTCAATCGAATCAAGATGCCCAAACGAGGCTTGCCCCCATGCAAGCATAGGGACGAATAGGAACGGAATAAAAAACTTTTTCATCAATTCAGTGAGGAATGTGATAATTGTTTTAGTGTAAAATTGGTCTGATTCAGAGTATGGTTGAATGTGATTCTTTAGAGATTGTTATGAAACGCCCTCTTAGAATCGGTTGTTTAAAAATCTCACAAAGATAGGTATTAAAAACCACATTTCGACTTGTGGAGTCGGATTTTGATGTTAAAAGTGTAGATTTTAATGTTTTTTTGCGGAAGTCAGGCTGTCTTGCACGATATATATGTAGTCGGCGTGAATGATGGGGCGGGTGCCGCGTGTGCCGATGGTCGAGGCGGCTTTGAGATTGTCGCATCCGGCGCGTCCGAGTGCGATCAGCGTGCCGTCGGGTCCCGTGATGCGCACAATGTCGTCCTTGTCCCACTCTCCCGAGACGCTGTCAACCCCGACCGGGAGCAGGCTTGCCCCTTTGCCTGACAGAAGGGCCTCGGCGGCCCCGGCATTGATGCGTATTTCTCCTTTGGCAAAATCCTCGCTGTGGGCAATCCATTTTTTAACTCCTGAGGTTTCCTTGGCCGCAGGGACAAAAAGAGTGTGCGGGACTGAATCGGGACTGTCGATGAGGCCGGTCAGGATGTTTTCGCGTTTGCCGTTAGCAATCACGACCGCGATGCCTTCTGAAGCCACTTTGCGGGCGATGCGGTTCTTTGTGGTCATTCCTCCGCGCCCGAGCGACGACTTGGAGGTCGAAATATAGCGGCTCAGGTCCATCGATGGGGTAATCTCAGGGATGACTGTCGATGACGGCAACGCCGGGTCGCCGTTGTAGATGCCGTCGATGTTGCTGAGAATCACGAGCATGTCGACTCCGAGCATGGAGGCGATGAGTCCTGACAGCTCGTCGTTGTCGGTAAACATCAGTTCGGTAATCGACACGGTGTCATTCTCGTTGACGACGGGTATCACACCGGCGGCAAGCATCGTTTCCATGCAGTGTTTCTGATTCAGGTAATGGCGGCGTGTCGAGAAATTTTCCTTGGTCGTCAGCACTTGCCCGCAGGCAATCCCGTGGTCGCGGAACAGTTCATAGTAGCGGTTGATGAGGCGAGCCTGCCCCACGGCGCTGAAAAGCTGACGAGCCGAGACCGGGTCGAGCTGATGATGTATTTCCCCCGCGAGGGCACTGCGTCCCGAGGCGACCGCTCCCGACGAAATCATCACCACGCGGATGCCGCGGTGGTGCAGGGCGGAAATCTGGTCGACGAGCGAGCTCATGCGTGTCACGTCGAGACTCCCGTCGGCGCGGGTGAGCACATTGCTGCCGATTTTGACAGCGATTGAACGGAATTTGCTGAAATCCATGTCAGGGGTAGATTGGTGTTACAGAGTGCAAAGTTAGCATTTCTTCTCAATATGGCCATGAGAGACGGCGGCAAACATTGTAGCAAACATTGTGGTGCATAAAGGTGTTTGTCAGAATATGGACAGAACGTTTCAACAGCAGTCGGGCAGCCACGGTGTCCAGCGTGTCACCGCGATGGCTTTGCTTGTGACGATGGGTATAGTGTTCGGCGACATCGGTACCTCGCCGCTTTATGTCATGAAGGCTATAACGGCGGTGACACCGCGCTGGGACGCCGATTTCATTATCGGGGCGGTGTCGTGTGTGATATGGACGCTCACGATTCAGACCACGGTCAAATATGTGCTCATCGCCCTGCGGGCCGACAATCACGGCGAGGGTGGAATCCTTGCCCTCTATGCGCTGCTCAAGCGGCATGGCGGCAAGGGGTTGTTTGTTATAGCAGCGATCGGGGCGAGCACGCTTGTGGCCGACGGGGTCATCACGCCGGCCATCACTGTCACGACCGCCATCGAGGGGCTCAGGGGAATATGGGCCGAAACCCCCGTCGTGCCCATTGTTATCGGCATAATCACGGTAATATTTTTTGTGCAGCAGACCGGCACCTCGGCTATAGGCCGTTGGTTCGGGCCGTTCATGCTCGCGTGGTTCCTGATGCTGGGCGTGCTCGGGATTGCCAACGTGGGTCATGACCTGTCGATATTCCGCGCGTTTAACCCGTGGTATGCGGTCCGGTTGCTTGCCGGAAATCCCGAGTGGTTCCTGATACTCGGGGCGGTGTTTCTCTGCACGACGGGTGCCGAGGCCCTTTATTCGGACCTCGGGCATTGCGGGCGCATGAACATTACCGTATCGTGGCTTTTTGTCAAGGTCATGCTGATATTCAACTACCTCGGGCAGGGGGCGTGGATACTGAGCACGGGACCGGCCGGGGTGGTCGGTGTCAACCCGTTTTTTGCCATCATGCCGTCATGGTTTGTCGTCCCGGGGATTATCATGTCGACCGGGGCGGCCATCATCGCGAGTCAGGCATTGCTGAGCGGGTCGTTCACCATCTTCAGCGAGGCGATGAACCTTGATTTCTCCCCCCGTTTCCGCATCAAGTACCCGTCGCGGCTGAAGGGGCAGCTCTATGTCCCGGCGGTGAACTGGTCGCTGTATGTCGGCTGCATCATCACCGTGCTGCTTTTCCGCGACTCGGCGGGGATGGAGGCTGCCTATGGTCTCGCAATCACGATTACCATGCTGATGACCACCGCGTTGCTCGGGTTCTATCTCCACTACAAGGGTGTCCCGCTGTGGGTGACATGTGTCTTTCTTGTCGTTTTTGTCGCGATAGAGGGGTGCTTTTTTGCCGCCAACATGTTCAAGTTCATGCACGGTGGATGGTTCACGCTGCTGATTGCCGGGGTGATATGCGCCATGATGCTTGTGTGGAACCGGGCGACCGCCGTGCGCAACCGTTATATCGAGTATGTCGACCTTGATTCCGAGGCCCCCCTGCTCGCTGACATCAGCCGTGAGCGCGACATCCCTCTCTATGCCTCCAACCTCATTTATTTCAGTCGGTCGCGCGATGCCCGCAAGGTGGAGAGCAAGCTTGTCTACTCGATTGTCAACAAGGGACCCAAGCGTGCCGACCGATACTGGATCATAAGTCTGAACCATACCGACGACCCCGACACGCTTCAATACAGCTGCCGCACACTGGTGCCCGACACGCTGCTCAGGGTGGAGATAAACATCGGTTTCCGCATCCAGCCGCGCGTTACCGTCTATCTGCGCCAGATTGTCGAAGACCTTGTTGCGGCGGGTGAGATAGACCTGTGCAGCCGTTACGGGTCACTGCGCTCGCGCGGCATACCGGGAAATTTCCGTTTTATCCTGATTCACCGCATTTTCTCGCCGTCGAGCAACTGCTCGGTGCGTGCGGCCGCTATGATGCAGATGTACGGGTGGCTGCGGAGGCTCGGCATAAGCGATGAAAACGCGATGGGACTTGACACGAGCAACGTGACGGTCGAGACTGTCCCGCTCATTATCAATCATCAGGAACCCCGCCGCATCGAGAGAGTAAGAGGCTGTGATTAAACGACCTCTAAAAACGGGCTCGGAAAATTTCTCTAAATCTCAACATAAGTCAAAAGTAAACATACTCTAAAAAATATCATAAAAATCGATTTTTAAGGATTAGTTAACATCAATAAATTCAGCAAGTGTGCAAAGATTGGGGATTATTTGAATTTTTCTGTGTAAATTTGCAGCTGATAAGTGAGTGTCAGAAATTATTTAATGTATTGCAGCGAGTGATATGTAGAATGATTTTGGACTTGCGAAGAAGGCGCATAGCCGCAGCTCTGTAACGGATGAGCAAGACTGAAAGCATCTTCATTGCGCTCGCTTGAATCGATTAAATAATTTCTGACACTCATTTAAGTTACTCTCTCAATCTAATTGATGCAATTAATCATGGCTAAGTTCAACTATATACAGGTGGCGTTGCGCGGTGATGTGAATAACGCGACACGCACGATTTATTCTTATCCGGCAGGGGGTGGCAATGTCGAGGCCCGGTGGGACAGCACACTGGTGGAGCCGGGAGCGGCGTTGCAGCGTTTTCTTAACACGTCGGAGTGTTATGTGATGCAGTCGGTGCGTCGCGGACGTTACTTTTCGATGATTGCCCGCAACACGGTTGACCCGTCGAGCGGTTATTATATGATTTCGATTTTTGTCGAGGCCGGCTGCTCGCTCTCGGGCAAGCAGATGCTCTCGGCGTTCCCGGCATTGAAAAAGACACTTGTCGAGGAAGGCAAGCGTGACGACGAGGCGGTCGAGGCGGCTCTTGAAAGCGCGGGTGTGTCGGTTGAGCCGGTGCGTCTCGACTCGTGGAACTATGTCGCACCCGTGTTGCCCGAGGGGCAGCAGATTGTTGACGCTGCCTATCGCACCTATATTTCCATCCAAGAGCTGGAGTCGATTTTTTCGTTTCCGGCACAACCCGATTATGACCACTACCGCTGCGTGATTATCGTGTCGGCGACCACCTCGCTGCGTCCGGGTATAAAGATGACGCGCCTGACCGCCCCGATAAAAAAGCAATATGCAGTGGTGTGTCCCGATGGGGTGGAGACATCCGAGCCGGTAGCCTATGATGGCGACCGGTTGAAAATCGTCTATACCCGTGACGGATTTTCGCCGCGCGAGGAGACCGTGACGGTGGGACAGCCTGCGGCCTACGTCAAGTATGACGGGTCGACAATCCGTGTGCGTCCCGCCTCTCAGTGCGGAATCCGTTTCACCCGTCGTTTCAATCTTGCCGTGAGATCGGTGAAGGGAACGGCTATAAACGGTTACACTGTCAGCATCAACGGCCGCCCGGTCAACACGATGGAGCGCACTGTAGACCTGACCGAGGTCGACCTCGCCGACGGCGCGACTGTCGAGATTCAGGCCGCGTCCAACAATTACCGTCCGCTTAAACTCGAATTTTCGGCCGAAGACCTCCTGAAGCGCGAAACCATCGACTTGGAGTTGCATCCGATTGAGCAGGGGGTGACGCTGCGTCTCGATTTCGGGGAAGGACGAGTGTTTGAAGAACAGATTTCGATTGAAAAGAACACTTCGGAATATAACCGCCTTCATTCCGGCAATTTCCACGGTTTTCGCGCTCATCGTCAGGTGACACAGGACAATTCAGAGGTCTACAATGTCGATGTGCGTTTCACCGGAGGACGCCCCGTCGCTCCCAATTTCGAGGCATCGCGTGATGGTGATGCCAATGTCGACCGTGCTACGGCGAGTCATCGCGCCCCGGTGTTTGAGAATGTCTCTGATGATGTGCCTGACTCCCGCAACAGCGTGGATGCGTCGCTGCCCACGGTCGAGACTGAAATAACCCCGACCGATGCCGACGGTCACGATGATACCCGTGGCAAGAACCGTATAAAATGGATTCTCGCCGTTGCGGGAGCTGTCGTGCTGCTGGTGGTCGCGCTGACCTTGTTCCTGCCGCGCGGTGAGAAACTCGACGCGGTTCCCGCCGCCGAAACAGAACTTGCCGACACTGTCGCCCCGGCTGCCGCCCCGGCTCATGCAGCTCCGCTTGCCGGAGAGGATGCGGCCGATGTCGAATATCTCAATTCCACAAGCTGCTGGGAGGTGTCGCGTGTCACCGGAGAATCGGCCAAGAAACTGATGGCCGCCATCGAGAGCGGTGACATCGAGGGCGTGGTCAACAATGATTACTTTGCGGTAACCGGCCGATGCACCAACAGCAGGGCTGACGAAATCGCCGGATTGTTGTGGCGCGCCTACGGGTCGCCCGTCCGCGCGTCCAATGCAAAGACTCTCCGCAGCTCGGTCAAAGGCGGGGCTGTCGACCTTAACGCCCTCTATGAGGGATTGATGCGCCGCCGTCCCAAAGATGACGAGGCCAACACGACCCCGCGCCCGAAGCGTTAAGAGATCGTTCATGACTAATGGGTTAACATTTGTTATTAAACAACCTCTAAAAAATTTTTTCGGAAAAAAAGAAATGCCTGAAGTATCCCATCGCGGCACAGTAATGCCGTCATCCCCTATACGCCGCCTCGTCCCGCTGGCCAATGCCGCCAAGGACCGGGGGGTAAAAGTCTATCGTCTGAATATCGGACAACCCGACGTGCCCACCCCGCAGGAGGGACTGGACACACTGAAACATATCGACCGTAAGGTGCTTGAGTACAGTCCCTCAGAAGGACTGCTGTCGCTCCGCAAGAAGCTCCACGAGTATTACCACACATATAATATCGATGTCGATGTCGACGACATTATAGTCACCACCGGCGGCAGCGAGGCCGTGCTTTTCGCTTTCATGGCCTGTCTCGACCCCGGCGACGAAATCATCGTGCCTGAACCGGCCTATGCCAACTATATGGCTTTCGCAATATCGGCCGGGGCCAAAATTGTCACCGTGCCGTCGAGCATCGACGAGGGATTCGCCCTTCCCCCGATGGAGAAGTTTGAGGAACTGATTACCCCGCGCACCAAGGGCATCCTCATCTGCAACCCCAACAACCCGACCGGTTACCTTTACACGATGAAAGAGATGCTGCAGCTCCGTGACATCGTCAAGAAACATGACCTGTTCCTGTTTTCCGACGAGGTTTATCGCGAGTTCTGCTACACCGGAGCGCCTTATATCTCGGCCTTCCACCTCCCCGGTATCGAGGAACAGGTGGTGTTGATTGACTCGGTGTCAAAGCGTTACAATGAGTGCGGAATCCGTGTCGGGGCTCTCATAACCAAGCACAAGGAGCTGAAAAAGAACATCATGAAATTCTGTCAGGCCCGCTTGAGTCCGCCATTGCTCGGGCAACTCGTCGCCGAGGCTTCGATTGACACCCCCCGCGAGTACATGCTTGAGACCTACAACGAGTATGTCGAGCGCCGCAAGTTCATGATTGACCGTCTCAACCGCATCCCCGGCTGCTATTCACCCATCCCGATGGGCGCGTTCTACACCGTGGCGCGCCTGCCTGTCGACGATGCCGACAAGTTCTGCGAATGGTGCCTTGAGGAATTTGAATGGGAGGGGCAGACCATCTTCATGGCTCCGGCATCGGGTTTTTACACGACTCCCGGCATGGGGCGCAACGAGGTGCGACTGGCCTATGTCCTCAACAAGGAGGAACTTGACCGCGCCATGACTGTTCTTGAACATGCGCTTGAGGCTTACAACAACCGTAAATAATGTTCATAATTCAGGACAGGGATGAACAGGAAAGATTTTGAGATAATGGCTCCGGTAGGGAGCTACGAGTCGCTTCACGCCGCGATTGAGGCCGGGGCCGATGCTGTCTATTTCGGAGTCGAGGGACTCAACATGCGCTCCCGGTCGAGCGTCAATTTTACTCTCGACGACCTTCGCAACATCGCCACAATCTGTGACGAGGCCGGAGTCAAGAGTTATCTGACGGTCAACACCGTCATCTATGACAACGACATCGCCACTTGTCACGCAATCATCGACGCAGTTGCTTCGAGCGGTGTTTCGGCGATTATAGCCAGTGACGTGGCAGCGATTATGTATGCCCGCAGCATCGGCGTGGAGGTTCATATCTCCACACAGGTCAACGTGACCAATATCGAGGCTGTCAGGTTTTACTCGCAATGGGCCGACGTTGTCGTTCTTGCCCGTGAGTTGAACCTTGATCAGGTCAAGGCGATCAGCGACGCTATCGAGCGTGAAAACATCTGCGGCCCGAGCGGTCGCCGGGTGCGCATCGAGATGTTCTGTCACGGCGCGCTGTGCATGGCCGTTTCGGGGAAATGCTATCTCAGCCTTCACGAGATGAATTCGAGCGCCAACCGCGGTGCCTGCACCCAGATCTGCCGCCGCTCCTATACTGTCACCGACCGCGAGACAGGCGACATGCTCGACATTGAGAACAAATACATAATGTCGCCCAAAGACTTGAAGACTATTCACTTCCTCAACAAGATGATTGATGCGGGGGTGACTGTGTTCAAGATTGAAGGGCGCGCCCGCGGCCCCGAGTATGTCAAGGTGGCTGTGGAGTGCTACTCGGCCGCTATTGACGCTATCTGTGACGGCAGCTATGGCGAGGAAAAGATTGCCGCGTGGGATGCCGAGCTTGAAAAGATTTTTAACCGTGGATTCTGGGACGGCTATTATCTCGGCCAGAGGTTGGGTGAGTGGTCGTCAAAATATGGCTCGTCGGCAACCCGCGTCAAGCGTTATGCCGCCAAGGGGGTGCGTTATTTCCCGGCAATCGGTGTGGGCGAGTTTCTGATGGAGAGCGGCGAGCTGCACCTTGGCGACGAAATCGTCATCACCGGCCCGACCACAGGTGCTATTATAATGACTGTCGAAGAAATGCGCGTCGACCTCAAGCCGGTCGACACCGTCAGCAAGGGCGAGAGTTTCTCAATCAAGACCGACAAGAAAATCCGTCCCAGCGACAAGCTCTATATCTGGGAAAAGAAATCCTGAACCGTTAAGAGTAAAAATTCCGCTCTTTGTGCAATTTGCATGAATTGCATTATATGTGTCATTTATTGACGCGGATGTAGTGTGAGGGGTAGGGGTTTTGGTGTAATTTTGTCCGGTATGAAACGGACAATATTCATCACTGTATCGCTGGCTGTGGCTGTGAGTGCCGCAGCCAAGTGGTTGCCCGAAAAACCGGCCGTGGGTGACGGCATCAGAGTTCTTGACTGTACATATAATCGTGAAAAACTTGTGTCATCCCGTCCCGCCGGCGAGTCGGGGCGATGGAATGTGACCGTGTCGGCCGACACGGTTGAGGATGGCATCGCCTATCGGTTCAAGTTTGTCGCCGCCGTGCCGATGGAGTCGTCGGGCGTGGCTGTGGCCTTTGACCGCGCGCCGTGGTCGAGCGACAACTATGTCATGATTCCCGCGAGTGTCTACGGTGGCAACCGCCAGCGCATCGTCAACCGAGGCTACGCGACGGGACTGGACCCTGCCGATTACCGTAACCCCGAGTTTGCGCTGACTTCCAACCCGATTCCGCAACTGTCGCCCGACTTCGGTGCGCCGTCGATGGTCGAGGTGAGTGTGTGCAACGCTGCCACTCCCGCCATCGTGGTTCATGACCGTAGAGCGCGTCGTGGCCACATTTTTCTGACCGACCAAGGCATCGCGCAGGGTGACTCGGTCATCGACTATTCGCTTGTCGTCGAGGAGGCCCGCGACCGCTCGATGGCATCGGTTGTAATCGGCGCGCCCGGTGTCAGGGAGCGCAAGGCGCAGTTTATCGGCTTTACCGAGAGTCCCGACCGTGGCATGTCGTTCAAGCCGGGCGACTCGGTGGTGGTCAATGTCACCCATCTGTCTTTTCCCGCTCCCGAGGGGGTGACCACGACACTTGACCGCTTTATGAGTGCCCGCAAGATGGTGGCGCGCGGACGCGACCCGCGCAATCTGATGCCCATGAGCCATGTGGGCAAAATCATGAACCGCAACATCGACGGCCGCTATATGGTGGCGAGCGACTCGGTTGAGTTCTATCGCCCCGATGAGGCCGACTGGATGGCCTACGGGTGGATTGGCGGACTTATCAACACTTATCCCATGCTTGCGCTCGGTGATGACGAGCACCGCCGCAAGGTCGCGGCGACATTTGACTTCGCCCTTCCCCGCGCCAAGGGTGCGAGCGGCTACTATTATGACGTTTTGCTCCCCGACGGCACTGTCAAGTACCGCGATGCCGCCGCCGTGGTGCCCGGAATCGGCTTGACCCGCCGCAACGGCGACGTGCTCTACTGGATGATAAAGCATTTTGACCTCATGAAGGAGCAGGGTCATGCCGATGAAATGAAGCCTGAATGGGAGGACGCTGTCAGGAGGCTCGCCGATGCCTTTGTCAACACATGGAACCTGCGGGGCACATGGGGCAACTATCTCGATGTCGAGAGTGGCGACGTGGCCGTTTACCGCACCTCGGGCGGCGCGAGTGCCGTCGGCGGTCTCGCTCTCGCATACCGTTATTTTGACAATCCCGTTTACCTCGACATTGCCCGCAAGGCTGCCGCGCCGCTCTACGACGAGTTTGCAACCGTCGGTTTTACCTCGGGCGGCTGCGGCGACATTCTGCAGAACTCCGACTCCGAAACCGCCATCGCACTATGCACGTCGCTCGTCTCGCTCTATGAGACAACCGGCGAAAAGCAATATCTTGCACAGGCCGCCGACCTCGCCAATCTGTGCGCCACTTGGACAGTGTCGTGGGACTACATTCTTCCCTCCTCGACCCCTCTTGCCCGTCTCGGCGCCAACCTGACGGGAGCCGTGTGGGCAAGCACCCAGAACAAGCACGGCGCGCCCGGATTCTGCACCCTCTCGGGCGATGCGCTGTTTAAAATCTACCGTGCCACCGGCGACCGCCGCTATGCCGAGTTGCTGCGCGACATTATCCACGCCCATGCCGAGGGCATCCAGCCCGACGGACGCATCTCCGAGCGACTGACCTATTGCGATGCCGACCATCGCGGGTCGCGTGCCGACGGATGGCTGACCGGGTGGAACGAGACCAACGGCGCGTTGATGGCAATCGAGATTCCCAGCATATATGCCAACACCGCCACCGGAGAAGTCTACACTTTCGATGCCGTCGAGACCGCCGTCACCCGCCATGATGCCAAGGGAATGCAGCTCGCCGTCACCAACCCCACAGCCTATCCCGCGACAGTGACCATCCTCTCCGACACCCCCTCGGGCGAAACTCGCCACACGGTCACCGTCAACCCCGGCAAAACAGTGAAATGTAAGATTTGATATTGAGATTATGAAACACCCTCTTAATGTGGCGCAATAGCAATCTGACAAGATTGCTTCCTTGAATAGCCGTAGGTTGCGTTTGTGCAACCTACGGTAGATTAGCGGATTAAAGATAAATCTGTAAAGATTTTTCACAATGCGACGTGATTGAAAAATCTTTACAGATTTTATTTATTAGATGATATGTTTCCGGGGGTTGAGAAACCGCAACCCCCGGCTATTCAAAGAATAATCCTGACGGATTAAATATTACTCGGGGCAAAACTCAATTTTGCAACACCCTCATTTTTTATGGGATGTATGGAATTTTATGCTACTTTTCCTCGCGGTATTCCCGGTAAGGGGTGTGGAGGTCGAGGTAGTCGAAGTTGTGCTGGACTCGCTTTTCGGGAGGAGGAACTGTCATGTAGTCTCCATACATGCACTTGAGGTAGGGGTCATAGTTCTTTATGCCCTGAACGGTGTGCCCCTCAAATTCAAACGGTCCGTAGACATCGGTTATCGTTTTGGGCAGTACTTTGCGGTAGCCGTCGGTGTAGCTTGCGGCGAGGTCGCAATTGTCGTAGTCGTAGCGGGTCAACACCTTGCGGATTGAGCGTTGCAGGCTGTTCATGGTGAACAGTTTGCGCACCAGTCTCGGCATCCAGCTCGACGGGCCGTGTCCGTGACGGAACGGGTCGCGGTGTACGAGGTAGAGGCACTGTTTCAGAAAGTGGTATTTCATGCACTGCCACCGGCGCGGTAGTGCCGCCGATGGATAGGCATCAAAGGGGAAGATGTCGATATAGCACCCCCCGAGGTAGTAAAGGTGGCGACGCTCGATGAGCGTTGTCGACGCATCCTGAATTTTGCCGAAGGGGAGGGGATAGAGCGGGTCGTTTTCGGCACATACGAATTCGAGCGGCTCGGGAAGCCATTCTTTGGCGTGGGCGATGAGGCGTTCATAGTCGGGGCGTGGCATCGACACGTCGAGGTCGTCGTCCCACGGGATAAACCCCTTGTGGCGCACCGCGCCTATCATCGTGCCGCCGCAGATGCAGTAACGCAATCCGTGCCGGGCGCACACTTTGTCAAACTCCAGCAGGATGTTCAATATCCGTTGCTGAAGTTCCTTAATGTCATAATTAGCCATTATCGTGATATGGTTATAACTAAAGTAACGACTATAGACCCACGTCTTCGACGTTGCATGGTCTTGGATGTCCCGCTCTCCCCACGCCGAGGCGTGGGGTTAAGCATGGTTCCGCCGCTCCGCGGCTTAGTGATATATGCGAGAATCAGTCGGCCATCAGTTTGCGGTAGCGGCGGCGCGAGGGTTCCTTGCCGTCGTTGTGGGCGCGCTTGTAGTCTTCATACTCGCTGTAGGTGCCTTGGTAGAACACTACGTTTCCGTCACCTTCAAAAGAGAGGATGTGGGTGCAGATGCGGTCGAGGAACCATCGGTCGTGGCTGACAACGACGGCGCACCCGGCAAAGCCTTCGAGACCTTCTTCGAGGGCGCGTAGGGTGTTTACGTCAATGTCGTTGGTCGGTTCGTCGAGCAGCAGTACGTTGCCTTCTTCTTTCAGTGCCATTGCGAGGTGGAGCCGGTTGCGCTCGCCACCCGATAGAACGGCGATTTTCTTTTCCTGATCGGCTCCTGAGAAGTTAAATTTAGACAGGTAGGCGCGGGCGTTGACATCGCGTCCACCCATGCGGAACGACTCGACTCCCTGCGAGATAACCTCGTAGACGCTTTTTTCAGGCACGAGGTCGTGGTGGGTCTGGTCGACGTAGGCGATGCGCACTGTCTCGCCGACATCAAATGTTCCATCGTCGGGAGTTTCTTGTCCCATTATCAGCTTGAACAGCGTAGTCTTTCCCGTGCCGTTGGGGCCTATGACTCCGACGATGCCTCCTTGAGGGAGGGAGAAGCTGAGGTCTTTAAACAGTTGCTTTGTCCCGAATTTCTTGGAGAGTCCCTGAACCTCAATCACCTTGTTGCCGAGACGGGGTCCGTTGGGAATATATATTTCAAGGCGTTCTTCGCGCTCTTTCTGATCCTCGTTGAGGAGTCGGTCGTAGGATGACAGACGTGCCTTACCCTTGGCCTGACGCGCCTTGGGGGCCATGCGCACCCATTCGAGCTCGCGTTCAAGAGTCTTGCGGCGTTTGCTTGCCTGCTTCTCCTCCATCGCCATGCGCTTGGTCTTCTGGTCGAGCCAAGACGAGTAGTTGCCTTTCCACGGAATGCCCTCGCCACGGTCAAGTTCGAGAATCCATCCGGCCACATGGTCGAGGAAGTAGCGGTCGTGGGTGATGGCGATGACTGTGCCGGGATATTGCTGGAGGTGCTGTTCGAGCCAGTCGATTGACTCGGCGTCGAGGTGGTTGGTGGGTTCATCGAGCAGCAGCACGTCGGGTTGTTGCAGCAGGAGGCGGCAGAGAGCCACGCGGCGGCGTTCGCCTCCCGACAGAGTGGTCACCGGCTGGTCGTCGGGCGGACACTGGAGCGCGTCCATCGCGCGTTCAAGTTTCGAGTCGATGTTCCACGCGTCGGCGGCATCGAGTTTGTCCTGAAGCTCGGCCTGACGGGCAAGCAGCGCGTCCATCTTGTCGGGGTCTTCAAGCACGTCGGGGTCGCAGAACGACTCGTTTACCTTGTCAAACTCGGCAAGGAGGTCCATGATGGGCTGCACACCCTCGCGCACGACATCGATGACTGTTTTCGACGGGTCGAGCTGCGGGTCCTGTTCGAGGTATCCTACCGAGTATCCGGGAGAGAACACCACTTCGCCCTGATAGCTCTTGTCAATGCCTGCAATGATTTTAAGCAGGGATGACTTACCCGAGCCGTTGAGACCGATGATGCCGATTTTGGCACCATAGAAAAATGAGAGATAGATGTTTTTCAACACCTGTTTTTGCGGGGGATAGGTCTTGGAGACTCCCACCATTGAGAATATGATTTTTTTATCGTCTGCCATATTAAGATTGGTCGTGAAAATTAAGAGGTTTAAAACCTTTAAACTTTAAATGCCTTCTAAGTTTCGCAAATTTACAACTTGCTCACAGTGAAAGTCGAAAGGTGAAGATAACACTTTTTTACAGATAAACCGTTGTCTTCACTCTGGCGCAGCCCGAATTTCACTTCAATTTGATTTTGCGGAAGTTGAATTATTTTTTCTTGGGCGCGTAGCGCACCGGGTAGTCACATCGGGTCTTGCCGGCCATGATGTTGCTGAGCTTGCCGCGGATGAGCTGCTTGCGGATCAGGGAGATATGGTCGATATACATTTTCCCTTCGAGATGGTCACACTCATGCTGCACTATGCGGGCGAGGAATCCGGAAATTTCTTCCTCGTGGGGCTGGAAATTCTCGTCGACCCACGACAGGCGGATGTGTTCCACTCGGGGAACGTTTTCCGACAGTCCGGGGAGGCTGAGGCATCCCTCGGCGCGAGTGACGGTGTCGCCGTCGAGAATCTCGATGCGGGGATTGATCAGGGTGAATTTGCGCCCCTCGCACTCGGGATAAGAATCCTTGACCGGGTCAGCGTCAATGACCACGATGCGGTCGCTGCGGCCTATCTGCGGCCCGGCGAGTCCCACTCCCTCCGAGGCATACATGGTTTCATACATATCGTCCACCAGCTGTTTCAGCCCCTCATAACCGGGGGCGATTTCAGCGGCGGTTTTTCTCAAAACAGGATGTCCGTAAAGGTAAACCGGAAGTTTCATATATATAGAGCTATATTTGTTGTCTGTTATCTTTTAGCTGTCATCTGCATTGCGTCGAGATACCCGTTGAGGATGATAACCGCCGCCATGCGGTCGATTGCGGCCTTGTCGCGGCGGTCGTTCTTTTTCACCCCCGAGTCAATCATGGCACGGTGGGCGAGGGTAGAGGTAAACCTCTCGTCATGAAACACCACCGGGATGCCGGGAATCTCTTTTTTCAGTCGGTTGATGGCCGGGGTGATATAGCGCATCGACTCCGACAGCTCCCCGGCAAGGGTTTTGGGGAGTCCTACGATAATCTCGTCGACCCCTTCGCGTGCCACATAATCCTTGACAAAGGTGACAAGCTGGGCCGACGGCACCGTAGCCAGAGCCGTAGCCACAATCCTAAGCGGGTCGGTCACCGCGATACCGCAGCGTTTGCGCCCATAGTCAATTGCGAGTAATCTTCCCATCAGGTGCAAAGTTACTCAAAATCCGCGACATAAAAAAACGCAGCGACAGAAAGGTGCCATCTGTCGCTGCGCGATGATTGAGGGAGGGTGTGGCGTGTCTATTTCACCACGACTTTTACCGACTTCCCGGCTGTGCGCACAATATAGATGCCGGGTTGCAATCCGGTTGCACGGCAGCGTTGTCCGGCAACATTGTAGACCTCTGACCCTTGCGGGGCGATAATGGAGTTGCCCGAAATGGTAATGTCGACATTGTCAACGACCGTAGAAGATATGCCCGATTGCGATGAACAGGTCATCGCTCCCTCGATAGTCTGGACTGCCGAGTTTCCGTGCCCGTCGGCAAGAAGGAACCGGAGGTCGTATATTGATTCATCCCCGTCGGGAGGCAGAATGCTGACGGGAGCTTTGTAAATGCCGCTGTCGTCAGTCTTTTGAACCGGAAGTTCGTTCCAGTCATCGGTGCCTGACGCTGCATAGCAGCATTTTATGGCGTTTTCGTCAAGATCGCTGTCAGTGACATCAAGCAGCAGGACTGCGTCGATGCCGATTGTCGATGCCGGAGTGTTGTCCCCGTTGCGGAGTTGCCAGCGTGACACCATAGGAGGACAATACTTTTCACGGGTAGTGTCAAACGAGAATGAGGCCGAAGTGGAGTAATCTTTTCCGTTGTCAGATTTATACACGGCTGAAAAATCGAGATCAACCGGCCCCGGAACATAATTTCCTGCCGCGCTCCAGTCCCAAAAACTTTCATTGTCGTTCAACAGATAGCTTTTGTCGTTATTAGTGACTTTTTGCGATAATGACATATAGGGATAGTGTTCAAACGTGGGATAGACCGACGTCGCATAGCAGTCGAGCATGTCGCGCTGCATGTAATTATTGTAATAGCTGCCTAAATAGTCAATGAAAATGATAGGTGCGGAATTAAAAAACTCAATCCGGTCGCTACAATAGTTAAATGGCGATATTGACGGGAGAAAAAACTTTTCGCGGGGATATTCAGGCAAAATGTAGCTGTCATGACTGTCTATAAACAGGTATCCTCCATCTTTCCGGGGCATAAAATAGGCACCGTCGGCTGAGATGCATTCCTTGTATTCATAAATTTCTCCATTCCATTCTTCTGTACGGACGATTACCTGTTCGACAATTACGGGGGCGGCTAATACATCGTAACCGGTTGACGGAGACATATCGCTTTCACAATTGTTGAGGAATAGTTTGATTTCCCCGGTATACGGTCCGTCCTGAAGGCATAAAGCATTTGTTCCAGCATTCCAGTCGGCTCCTTTCCACGTCATAATAGACTGTACCCCGTATCCGTTGATTTCCATGTCGGTGTCGGGTAGCGGCGTGAAATGTGCGGTTGTCGCAATATAGTCTTCGGGATTATTGGTAAATTCCGTGTCTTGGGAAAATGGTCCGGGCGCGATGACTTTGTTGACATATACCCCGTCAGGTGTCGTTGCGACTTGATTGACTGCATAAGTCCATGTCTCGTCAAGGTCGTTTACATAGACTGCATCATGGACACCGCCCATATTAGTCATATTGAAACAATAGTCTCCCTTGCTGCTGTTTATGCATCGGTGGAATCCGTAATTATAATGCCCTGAAGTCTCTTTGGTCAGTTCCTCCATCTCGCTGCCGTCGGGATATAGAAATTTTGCTGTCAGCCGGTTCTTGGCATCGGACTGGCGGAATGTAAAAGTCATGTCCTTGTCTATCTTTACATTGCTTTTGACTATATAGGCACTGAGATGACTGTCATCTTCATATCTCCGACCGGTGGCGAGAATCAGGCTGTAAGTTCCTTCGGGGATATAACAGCCCCACCAGTCAATGCCTTGCTCAATCATCCATTCGTCAGGGTAATAGGCATAGTTGTAGTATCCTTCGCCAAATTCGCCATCGGGCTGGGTAACATAGACTTTCCACGGTTCGTAGGTATATCCTTCCGGATTTTCATCCTCGACGGCAAATGTCACTTTGAACCCTTCGGGTGTTTCAGTGCCGGGGTCGGGGGATTTGGCGGGTGATTTCAGCAGCCGTTTCTGTTCTGCCGGGAGTGGGATACCCGCCTGCATGAATTTTCTGATTTCGGGCAGGCGTTCCTTGTCGACGGTTGTAGATTCGGTCTTGCCATCGGTTGTGCGATAGTTGACCACGATGTCTTGTGCAATGACATGTGACGAAGTTAATGCCATGAAGGCAATAGCTGTGATGGTAGTAATGTTCAATCGCATAATTTTTAGGAATTGGTTTGCCGCAAAGATATTGTCAAAAATAACATTCTGACAACTTTTTAGGGGTGACAATGGGGTGACAGGTTGTGATTTGTGATGTAAAACTGATAAAAATACACTATATTTGCGCTGTGAGAAGAATATTTTTACTTTTAGGCTTGTTTCTGTTTCTCTTGGGATGTGACCAAGCTGAAATCGACAATTACTTCCGCTGGGCCCCTGTGTCGCCCGATGGCGACAGCCTCGTGGTGGCTCTTGAAAGAGGATACGCGGGCGGAATACCTGATGATTCGCTTAATCTTCTTGCCGGGCGTCTGCTGGCGGTGGCTGAAAAAAACGGCATCAGGCAACTGGAGGCGCGCTCACGGTTCTGGAACGCGCGTTTGCTCAACAAGCGGCGTCATCGTGCAGAGGCTGTTGAGGAGTTGAAGAAAGCAATCGGGTTGTCAGATTCGGCTAAATATCCCTACGACCAATTCAGGTTTCGGCATCTCGACATAATATTGTCCCCGCGCTCGATTCCTGAGACGCACCATATATTGAAACAGATTGAAAGATTTCATTCCCGCCGCAATGATGCCGTCATGCTCGCCCATGTCTATATCGACATAGCCAATATTTTACATGACATAGGGAATACCGACAGGGCGCTTGCCTATTACATGAAGGCTGATTCTCTCTACGGGGTGTTGGGCATGCAGGAGTTTCATCTGAAAACGAGTCTTAACAACGCCTCTATTCTACACACCTTGCACCGCCAAGACGAGAGCGAGGAAATCGTATTGCGGTTGCTTGACGACGCGACGGCGAAAGCTGATTTTGACTATTACAACACCGTCAGGTTTACTGCATCGGAAATACTCGGCAGTAGGTCATTGCTTATGGCTGCTTATCAGGAACTGGAGAATCGGCCTGAGTACTTGGCTCGCGGCCACCGTTACGAGGTCGCTTTGGCCCGGTTTTATCTCGGAGACGGCGATATTGACAGCGCGCGACTTTTTATCGGCAAAGCACTTGCGGGAATTGACAGTGCGGAGGGGGTGATTGTCAGGGCCGACATGTATCGGACGGCAATGGAGGTATACCGGGGTAGTGGCGAGGCTGACAGTGTTGCGAAATATGCGCCCCTGTATATCAGTGCGTCAGATTCGGTGACGCGGTTGCGGAGCGCCAATGATGTTTATGCGGCTGAGAATCGCAGCGAGATAGCCAAGTATGAGGCACTAGTCCGCAGTCGGCGAGTCACCGAGAGGCTTGTGTGGTGTGTCGTCATAATGGGGGTCGCAATTATAGCTATGGGAGTCTGCATGTTTCTGCTGCGGCGTTTCCACCGTCACCGCATTGAAATGGCCCGGGTTCAGCTCGACATGGAACGCGACCGTCGGCAGCTGGTTACCTCGTCGCTTGTAATGGCCGAGAAAGACAATGTGTTGCAGCGAATTCTTGACGATGTGGGCCGGTTGCAAAAAGAGGGGAAGATTCCGGCCGACGAGTCGCGACAGATCGATCAGGCAATCAGGATGCATGTCAGTAACAAGGCTGACTGGGAAAATCTTGCCACGTCGTTTGAGAAAGTCCATCCGTCGTTTGTCAGGCAGTTGAAAGAGCGTTTCCCGAGGCTGTCAGAGGGAGACATAAAGCTCGCGGTATATATCAAAGTGGGGATGTCGACCAAACAGATTGCCCGCATGTTGCTGCTCCAACCCGACTCGGTTAAGAAAAACCGCCACCGGTTGCGCGACCGGCTCGGTCTTGCGCCTTCCGAGTCGCTTGAGGACTTGTTGCGGAATCTGGGTTGAAAATTACTATATTTGCAGAATGAATGAATCAGTTGAGAAATTTTCAGTTGCCGTGTTGCGCGGGATTGGGCAGGTGATGTTTCAGGGCGCGACTCGGGCCGGAGTGCTGTTTCTTGCAGGAATCGGCTGGGGCGCGATGGCTATGGGCCGTCCCGAGATGCTTGCAGGGGCGGTTGTCGGGGGTATGGTCTCGACCGTCACCGGGCGGTGGCTGTTCCATGACGGCGACGATGGTACGGAGGGATTCAACGGAGTCCTTGTCGGGTGTGCGTTGCCGCTTTTTCTTCCCGCCGGGTGGTGGATGTGGGGACTGCTTGTCGCGGGGTCCGCGTTCACGCCGTGGTTGCGCAATCTGCTCAACCGTTGGCCGGGGCGCTTGGGGATACCGTCGCTCACCGTGCCGTTTGTCCTGACCACATGGTGCCTGTTGCTCTTCTCGCGGCTGTTCAGTGCCGGAGCAGAGTCTTCGGTGCCTTCAGTTTCGGAATTGTCGGGAGCGACAATTGCCGCCGGATGGCTGAAAGGTGTTTCGGAGGTGTTCCTGATTGACTCGTGGGTAACCGGGGTGCTGTTTGTCGCCGCGCTCGCAGCCGGTAGCCGTCAAGCCGCCGTGTGGACTCTTGTCGGGTCGGCGGTGGGAATGTGGACGGCATGGATGCGTGGGGGTGACGCGACGGCGATTGCCGACGGTCTCTATGGGTTCAATCCCGCATTGACCGCACTGGCATTGGGCACCGTGTTCCGCCGCTTCTCGGTTGATACGGTGTGCATTGCATTGACCGGAGCGATTCTGACGGTATTCGTACAAGATATTTTCGCCTATCTTCTCGCCCCGCTTTCGCTGCCGGTGCTGACTGCGCCGTTCTGCTTGACAACGATGATTTTTGCCAAAATCGGGCAAAAATAACATTCAATTAGAGTATAATAACCCCGGTTATTGTTATCTTTGCATCAGAAAATTAAGCGATTGTTATTAACGACCTCTAAATCGGTATATCCATGACTACACTCAAGAAAACTTCTTTATCCGACATCCCGTTTCATGCCTCTGTCAACGATTTCGGCACCGAGCGTTATGTCAACGGACTTATAAAATTCATACGTAATTCGTCGGCACCCATCACTATCGCCCTTCAGGGGGAATGGGGCAGTGGAAAAACATCGCTGATGAATCGCCTTGACAAGGCTCTTTGCGGCCCTGCGGGCGATTTTACGGGAATAAACATCAACACATGGGAGTATTCGATGCTTTCTACTCCCGAGGTGACAGTTGTAAAAATTATTCAGAAACTGGTGGCATCCCTTGCCGAGCCATCGATGAAAGAAAAGGTAGGCCGTTTTTTCAGCAAGTTCAGCCGCTCGGCCATCAAAGCCGGGGCCGGAGTGTTTACTAACGGGGTTGAGATTGTCGATGACATTTTTGACGGTCTTGCCGGCCAGAAAGAGTCGGATCTTGAACAACTCAGAACTGTGCTTGAGGAAAGTATTGAAAAAATGCTTGCCACAAAGGGAAAACACGGCATTATCGTGTTTATAGACGACCTTGACCGACTGAATCCGCCTGTGGCTGTGGAGATTCTCGAATTGCTCAAAAATATTTTTTCGTTAAAAAACTGTATTTTTGTGCTTGCAATCGATTATGAGGTTGTCGTCAAGGGTCTGAAACCGAAATTCGGCGAGCTGTCGCCTGCTAACGAGCGCGAATTCAGGTCATTTTTTGACAAAATCATACAGGTGCCATTCTCTCTGCCTGTCAACAACTATCATCCGATGGAGTTTGTGCTCGATTCACTTGTCAACATCGGCTACATATCGATTGCCGAAAAAGGAGACCCCGAGTTCAAAGAGTTGTTTGGCAAAATTGTTGACTGGTCGGTCGGGAAGAATCCCCGCTCGATAAAACGCCTCATAAATACATTGTCGCTGCTTGACTGCATCGCGCAATGCGGTACTGACAACGACAAGTTCTCACATTCGCGCGAGGCAAAAATCATCAACTTTGCCATTGTTGCCACGCAGGTGTGTTATCCGCAGATTTATCGTATGCTCTCGCTACAGCCTGATTTCACGACGTGGGGCGAAGACATTGCGACCCGCATGAACCTTTCGGTCGAGAGGCGTGAATGGGGTGATTACAAGTGGGAGGAGATTCTTGATGCGGCATGTTCGCTCGACCAGTTCATGATGCAGCATCAGAATGACATCGATTCATTGCTCAACTTGATTTACGAGACCGGAACCAAGGATGGCAGCGGTGACTTTGAAAAAAACATCCGCAAGATTATTGACAAATCATCAGTGACCGGAATCAGCTCGGGGGTTACGGTGCAAGAACTTGACCGCAAGAATGTCATGGGCAAACTGCATTCAGGCGTTTTGAACCATATTGCAGCCGTGCGTCCCGACATAAAGAATATCTGGACCAAGCGCAATACGGGCAACGGCGGTTTCTATATAAAGGTAAATGCAGCCAATACGCTCGACAATGTTCTGAAACTGTATGCTGAAGACAATAAGGTTGTGTGCCAGTTGTGGCTCGATTGCTGGATTCGCCGTCCTGAGGGCGCGGGTGGGGATGTCAACGTGGCCCAATTGCTGTCTGACGGGCGTTTCAATAACGCTGTCGAAACATTTGACAGGGTATTGACCCCGCTGTTGAAATTGTGGTATTTCAGTGGCAAGGAAATTGACGGACATCGATTCAGAAGCTACCGCGAGGAACTGCTTTACCGCCACGAAATGGATTATCTGGGGGATGCCATATCATTCAATCCCGAATACTGGATAAAGCTTGACCGCCCGTCTGACTACGAAGACGCGGGAATTGTCGCCGCAATCGCCGACATTATCATTGCCACCTACGACATGCGCCTCGCCGCCCTCGACTTCGCCTCGCCTCGCCAAGAATCTTGATTGGTTCCCAACGGCAATGATGCGCCCGGTGTCATTTTCTGCATTGGAATCTCGCGATTTATTGGTAACTTTGCAGTGTTATGGAACTGAAACGGCTTTCATTGACCAATTTCAAAAACATTGCTTCGGCTCAGCTGGAGTTTTCGTCCAAAATCAACGGCTTTTTGGGCAATAATGGCATGGGAAAGAGTAATCTGCTCGATGCTGTCTACACACTGAGTCTCACCAAGAGTTTCAGCGGTGTGCCTGACCGTATGCTCATCATGCGTGGTGAGGATTTTTCCATTGTCAAGGGAGAATATACCCGGCGCGGGGTCGAGGAAGATTTGTTGATGGGGCTCGGAACAGGACGGCGCAAGAGCCTGAAACGACGAGGAAAGGAATATCCGCGCCTGAGCAGCCACATCGGGGCATTCCCGCTTGTGATGGTCGCGCCTCAGGACATCGACCTTATCCGAGGCAGCGGTGAGGAACGCCGCCGGTGGATGGATGTCATCATCAGTCAGGGTGATGCTGTCTACCTCGACAACCTTATCCGCTACAACCACGCGCTTGAACAGCGCAACAAGTTGTTGCGCGACGGGCGTGTCGACCCGGCACTCTACGATGCGGTCGAGATTCCGATGGAGATGGCGGCGGCCTATATCGCCCGGACGCGCAAGGAATGGATTGACAGGCTGACCCTGATTTTCGACCGTCACTACGGGGCGATAGCCGGGTGCGACGGGGAACATGTGACGCTGACATACGAAAGTTCGCTTGCCGACCCTGCCGTATCGCTGTCAACGCTGCTTGACAGTGCGCGCCGCCATGACGAAATAGTGCGCCATACCTCGGTCGGGATTCACCGCGACGACATCGGAATGGATCTTGACGGCATGCCGATGAGGCGTACCGGCAGTCAAGGGCAGTGCAAGACTTTTACAATAGCCTTGCGCATGGCCCAGTATGAGTTTCTGCACGAGGCCACCGGCCTGCGCCCGTTGCTGTTGCTCGACGATATATTTGACAAACTCGATGCCTCGCGCGTGGAGAGGATTGTCGAAATGGTCACCGGCGACAGTTTCGGACAGATTTTTATAACCGACACCAACCGCACCCATCTTGACGAGATAATGACCCGTACCGGGGGAGACTACAGGCTGTGGAGCGTCGAAAACGGTGTGTTCACCCCTCGACATCAGTCATGAAACGCACTTATCCGCGCCAGATAGGCGACATAATTACCGACGCGCTCGACCGTTACGGGCTTAACGACCGCCTTGACGAGCACCGAGTGTGCGCGCTGTGGCCCGAGGTTGTCGGTCAGGGTATAAACCGCTACACGGTCAAGCGGTATGTCGACCACGGAGTGTTGCATGTCCACATCACGTCGGGACCGCTTAAAAACGAATTGTCATTTAACCGCGCCGCACTCGTGTCGGCTTTAAACTCAGCCGCCGGGAGCGACGTTATAACCGATATAGTATTTCACTAAGCATATATAATGAATAATAATCCGCGTGTGCCCGAGGCCGCGTTTGAGTTCCGTCACCGTCTGCCGGTGCAACTCCGCATCAACGACATCGATTTTCTCGGACATTTGAACAACATCGTTTACCTCTCGCTCTTTGACCTCGGAAAAGCGAGGTATTTTGAAGAAATTATGGGAGGGCCTATCTCGGCTGACAATGCGTCGCTCGTCATTGTCAATATCAATATCGACTTTTTCGCTGCTACATTCTTTGACGAGCCGGTCGAGGTGTGGACCGCCATTGCCTCGGTGGGCGACCGCAGTGTGAAACTGGAACAGCGGCTTGTCAATTCGACGACCGGAGAGGTCAAAAGCATCTGCCGGACGGTCATGGCGGGATTTGATCCCAAGACCAACCAAGGCGCGCCGCTCAACGAGGAGTGGGTCGAAAAGGCTGCCGGTTTTGAAGGGCGTAGGTTGAGAGGCTGAGAGTATGCTTAATCTTGATTTTATTAAAACAATCGAGTGCTTCCCGGGACTGTCAGAAACGTTGGGAACCGGCTCTCCTGAAGTATCGATTCGTTTCAACCGTGCGAAAAATGTCGGAATCACGCTCCCCGGGCCTGTGCCGTGGAGTGCCGGGCGCGGCACATATCTGTCAGAGAGGCCGGTGTTTACGCTTGACCCTGCATTGCACCAAGGACGCTACTATGTTCAGGAGGCATCCTCGATGTTTCACGGTCATGTCGTTGCCGCGCTGACTGCCGGTGCCATCGGTCCGCTCGTAGTGGTTGATGCCTGCGCGGCCCCCGGAGGTAAGACGACGGCGGTAATAGACTCGCTGCCCGAAGGGTCGCTGATGATAGCCAACGAGTATGTCCCGGCCCGAGCGTCGGTCTTGCGCGAAAACATTATAAAATGGGGTTATCCGGCGGCGATAGTGACACGGGGTGACACGGCCTCTATTGCGAAGCTCGGTCCCGTGGCCGACATCGTCGTGGCCGACGTACCGTGTTCGGGCGAAGGAATGATGCGGAAAGATGCCGAGGCTGTCACACAGTGGTGTCCCGCGCTTGTCGGGCAATGCGTGTCGAGGCAACGCGAGATTGTCACCAATCTGTGGGATGTCCTGAAACCGGGCGGGTTAATGATTTACAGCACATGCACGTTCAACCGCCACGAAAATGAGGAAATGATCAGCTATGTTATCGACGAATTGGGAGGTGAAAGCGTCACGGTTCCCGGCATTGACCCATCATGGGGCATCGCGCCCGGAGTCGGTACTGCTGCATATTGCTACCGTTTTATGCCGCATCTTCTGCGAGGCGAGGGACTTTTTGTGTCGGTTGTAAGAAAACCGGGAGAATCGGGCCGCGAAAAGTTTAAGTCCCGTTCTGCAAAAGGGGGCAAAACTGCTGTTATACCTGCCGATGTAAAAAAATATATCTCGGGAGTAGCCGAAATGGAATGGAGCATGAGTCCCGACGGCCGCATCAATGCTTTTCCGTCCCGCTGGGTTCCGTTGCTGCAATCGGTTGAGAAAAATCTGTCGGTGATACATCATGGCATAGTTGTCGGGCGAACAAAAGGCCGCGACATCCTTCCCGACCAGTCGCTTGCGATGTCAACAGTCCTCTCGCCGTCGGCATTCCCCCGCGTGGAATTAGACCGAGACACCGCGCTTGCCTATTTGCGCTGCGAGGCAATATCCTTGCCATCCGACACCCCGCGGGGCCATGTACTTGCCACCTATAATAATGTTCCGCTCGGTTTTGTCAAAAACCTCGGAAACCGAGCCAACAATCTCTACCCTAAAGAGTGGAGGATTCTGATGAAAGGAAATTAACAGTGAAAGGAATTGACGGTGAAGGGTGAAACGTAAAAGGTGAAGGCTGAAGATAATAGTTCTGTTTCAAAAATCTATTATCTTCACCCTTCACCTTTCACCTTTCAATCTTTATTTTCGGAGTTGTATAACTCTTCATATTCGACAATGACTCTTTCAATGTCTTTTTTCAATTCCGGGATATGCCGTATTACTAAGCTCCAAAGAAAATCAGGCTGTACATTGTCGTAGGCATGTATAATTCTGTTGCGTGTATCGATTATTGCTCGCGCATTGGGTATTTCCACGGTTGAATCAATCTTTCTGATTCGATTAATGGCTTCTCCCATTATTTCTACCTTACGCTCGACAACGCATCTACGCATTATGTCTTTCTCAAATAAATCGTATCTATTTGGAAAGTCAATAAAGCAACTTTGCATGTCATCGATTGCATCCAGCACATCTTGTAGATAAGTTAAAACTTCTTCTTTAGCCATAAATCATCTGTTTGGTGCGGTTTACATTGGCAATGAAGTATTTGTTTCGGAGTCCTTTTTCTTCGATTAGGTCAACCTTGCGGTTAAATAACAACTCTAATGCGTCACGCAGTCCGAAGTAATTGCTGACATAATCAAATTTCGCATGGTCTACCGGTTCAAAATCCACAAGTAAGTCCACATCACTTTGGTCGTTGAATTTATCTGTAAGGATAGATCCAAAGACGGCCAAGGTTTTTACCTTGTGTTTCCGGCAAAGGTCAAAGATACGTTGTAGATTTAGTTCGATTAACTTCATATACTGAGTATTAGTAATGCAAATTTAACGATTCTTTCTAAATAAAGAGACATGTCGGGTCTGGAAATCTTTATCCTTCACCATTGCCGGCTTTTGCCCGCAACGGCTATGAGTGCGTTACATGCACATCCATCTGCGGGAATGGGAAGGAGATGCCTGCGGCTGCGGGGAGCTCGTTGTAGAATCTTTCGTTGAAGTCAAAGAACACGCCCCAATAGTCGGCTGACGCAACCCATGCGCGCACTGTCAGGTCAACGCTCGATGCCCCGAGCGACGCGAGTTTCACAACCGGGGTGCGGTCAACAGGTGTAGGAACCAGACGGGGACGGTTGTTGCGGCGGGCGGCCTTGCGTGCCTCGCGGGCAGCGATGTGGGCCGCATCGCGCTTGAAAAGTTTGTCCCAGAAAGTGCGTTTCACCTCGGCGGGAACAGCAACCGCGTTTTCGGCAGCTTCGGCCGCCTCTTTTTCCTCCATTGTCGTGCCCGGATTGTTGTCCATGCCGGTCAGGATGCGGCTGTCTTGAGCAAGCATGTCGAGAATGGCCTTGCGTGCGGCCTCGACATTGTCGCCATAAGAAATCGAAATCGTCCAGTCGACGCGGCGCAGTGCCTGACGGGAGTAGTTGTTGATGGAGCCGGTCGAAAGTCCGCCGTTGGGGATGATTATCGATTTATTGTCGGCTGTGCATATTATCGTGTTGAATATTTCAATCTCGGTAACGGTGCCGGCATACCCCTGAGCCTCGATGTAGTCTCCGATGCGGTAGGGTTTAAGAAGCAGGATGAGGACACCGCCCGCGAAGTTCTGCAAAGTGCCGCTGAGAGCCATACCGATAGCGACACCGGCCGAGGCAAAGAGTGCGAGAAACGAGCTTGTCTCGATGCCGAGGATTCCGATAACCGTTACGATGAGGATAAAATAAAGCACTATGCGCACAAGCGAGAGGACAAATGTCGTCAGCGACTTGTCTATGTTGCGCTTGACCATTATTGCCTCCACGAGGTTGTAGAGCTTTCTTATGATAAATTTACCGACGTAAAATACAAATATGGCAATGGCAAGCGAGATGGCAAACTGCACCATATTGTGGGCAACTTTGTCAATCAGGTCATCAAGCGACAATGTTTTCAACGCTTTGAGACCCTCGTCGGATGTAACTGTGGGAGCTGCGGCAGGATCGGTGGTCTGAAACATGAGATGATAAATTTTAAAGGTGAAAGGTGAAGGTAATATTTTCGTTGTACCTAAACCATTATTTCAACTTCAGATTGCGAAAGTTGAGTTAATTGTTGAAAACCGGGGCTGTTGATATAACGTCGCGGTACCAGCTTTGGTTTTTATATCCGCGATAAGTGGCTTCGGAGGGTTGCATGATTATGAAACATCCAAGTCCGCAGTAGGTTGACATCGGGAGGTCGCCAAACAATACCGGGGTCGTGGCTGCATAAATGACACACTCGTCAAATGCTGATTCCCATCGTGCCAGAAGCGTGCCCCGTGTCGTGTCGTCTATCGCTGCGGCGGCAAGCATCGTGGAAATGTATTCCTTCATGTCATAAAGGGAGCATATGGGAATCGAGGGGCGGTCATAGGGCTGCACTTTCCAGTAACTGACATCAAAGTTGACAAATCCCGCTGCCATTATCTCGCGGGTAGCCTCGGCGAGCCGGTCAAATCCCGAAGTGTCGTAGACCGAAATGGCGCATGTGCGTTTGTCGCCTGTCAGCGCGTCATACCACCGGAACGTGTTCTGAGCGGCACCGACAAGGTCGGCACCTCCGGGGGGAACCGCGAAAAACAACGGCACGTTCTGGTCGTAGGGCATACCGTTGAGCGGCAGCTCGGTTCCCGAGGCAACAATCCGGCGGGTGACGTTTCTAAGCTCGTAGACAACCTCGACAGTCCCCATCAGGCAGCAGTCAAAGTATATCCATGAGAAATTCTGCCCTTCAAGTGCCCCGGCAAGGTCGATGACTTTCATTGTCTTGTTACGGTCCTGACCAAACGCACGTTTCACGCCGCCTTGTGACGAGGCGACACGCGGTTCCAGCCATCCGTCGCCGTGGCTCCACAACACGAGGCCGTAATCTTCGGCTGAGGCAAAACGACGCATGTCGTCACAGACCTCGCGCATCCGGGCCGGGTCGGTAGAAAAAACGTCGGGGTTGTCGGAATAGCGTTTAAGAGTATCGATGCCGTTTTTTGTAATATTCAGCAACAGCGGGACATTACCTGTGGCGGTGCCGCGCCGGTTGTGGTAGACGAGGAGATTGCCGCCGTTCAGTCCGCCGGCCTTGGCTGCTGCCAGCATCTCGTCGATGTCGAGGCGGTCATATCCCATCGCCCCCAGCGAGTTGTCGGCAACCATGTAGACAAGGACAGTGCGGTTTACATTTGGAATCTCAGGGCCGTCCCCTTTTTCAACGCATGACGACAGTGCCGCCGACATTGCAGCCAGCAGCAACAGAAAGAAAACATGTTGCTGTATAAGAAGATGTTTCATGACAAATGTTGATCCAAAGAGGCTGCCATGAGGAAGAGGTAACTTCATTTCAGATATTAATTTCAAAATTTAAACATGAGGCTGTTTTATATAAATGCTTTTGTCGCACCCGTTTTCACGCGTCGGATTTAACATTTGTTTTGAAACACCCTCTAAATTCCATGTATTTTCGCATAATTCACAAAGTTACGAATAAATCCCGCAAAACAACGCCGTTATAAACCTTTTTTATATATATTGTGACTTATTATTAGAGAAAAGCATTATCTTTGCAGTAAGATTAGTCCTACTTATTTTAAATCGATTAAATCATGAGCAAACCTTATGTAATCGGTATCGACATAGGCGGTACCAACACTGTCTTCGGCATCGTCGATGCCAGAGGCGCAGTTATTGCAAGTTCATCAATCAAAACCCTGAAACATCCTGATGTCAACGATTACATTGACGAACTATATACAGAAGTAACCCGACTTCTCGAAGCCAACGACGCGGTTGACAAAATCCACGGTATCGGCGTGGGCGCGCCCAATGCCAACTATTACACCGGCATGATTGAAAAGCTGGTCAACATACCGTGGCCCACTCCCCTGCCTATGGCCCAGATGCTCAGTGACAAATTCGGCGTTCCCGTGGCTATTACCAACGATGCCAATGCTGCCGCAATCGGTGAGATGACCTATGGCGCGGCACGCGGTCTCAAGGATTTCATCATGATTACCCTCGGAACCGGCGTGGGCAGCGGTATCGTCATTAACGGTCAGCTTGTCTATGGTCATGACGGATTTGCCGGAGAGCTCGGCCACCTGATTGTCAAAAGAAACAACGGCCGTCTCTGTGGCTGCGGCCGCACCGGTTGCCTCGAAGCCTACTGCTCGGCTACCGGAGTTGCCCGCACAGCGCGCGAATTTCTTGAAATCCGCCCTGAGCCCTCGATTCTCCGCAATCTGGAACTCGATGCCATCACATCCAAGGATGTTTATGACGCTGCTATGGCCGGAGACAAGATCGCTAACGAGATTTTTGAATACACGGGCCGTATCCTCGGCGAGGCATTCTGTGATTTCACGGTGTTCTCGTCGCCCGAGGCCATTATCCTCTTTGGCGGCCTTGCCAAGTCGGGCGAGCTGCTGATGCGTCCCCTCCGCGAGGCAATGGACAAGAACATGATGGGCATGTTCAAGGGAAAGGTAAAAGTCATCCTTTCGGAACTCAAAGAAGCCGATGCCGCCGTTCTCGGAGCCTCAGCCCTCGGCTGGGAGGCCAAGATGCCGCTGAAATAAATTTCTGAATCTGTAAGATACTTGAATAAGAGGGGGTTGCTATTTTGCAACCCTCTCTTATTTATATGCACATGCGTGGAGTTGTTATTCCCGCAGGTCATTTCAGTAGCAACAGAGTGCGCTCTTGCGGCACGACGCTATATTATGGGGAATGCATAATCCCGATATGAAGTTAATGGTATCGCCGTTATGCGTCGGCATTGCGCAAATTATGGTGAAACTTTTTTACTATGATTGTTGGCGGGAAGTGAAAAATTCGTAATTTTGCGATTGATTGGGTACATCCCCATCATAACATTTTGAGATTTTAGAGGCGTTATGTCTTCTTCTTGTGTGTGAAAAGCGTCGGAAACTATTCACTTTATAGACAAGAGTAGGCTTGACTGTCTCCATGCATACGCGTGGAGCTGTTATTCCCACATCTGTCTATAAAGGTAATCCGACCACCTTCACACTAAGACGTGGCATTGCAGTTCCACGCTTCGTGTGTTTTAATAAAGACTTTTGGTGGAACGCAAAAGTAAAATAGTTTTATGAAGAAAGTATTTGTGCTTTTGGTTGTCGTATGTAGTATGTTCTCTTGTGCCTCCAATAGAACTTATGTAAAGGATTATTCTAAAAGGATAGAATTAGTCAAGAAGAATTTTCCCGAAATATACAAAATGTATTGTAATGGGGTGGTTGCGATTGATAATGTGTACATTACACATAAAGATGGAGGCGAGACAGTCCATATAAGTTATCGTTACATATAAATGATGTGCATGTTGTAGGCATTACTCCTTGTATCAGGCAAGCGATGTGATTGTCTTTTTATCAAAGACTGACAGCTATGCCGCAATTGAAAACATTTTGTAATTCGCGGGTTTAACACAACTCGCGCGGCAATGGCGTTCTCGGGTGAGGGGCCATTGCCGCGCGGTGCATGTTGCGGATGGGGCAGATTACTGCTTTTCGGGGCGGAGTCGGCGGACGGTCTCACCGGCGCGCCACAGCTCGCTTTCGCGCATGGAGCGGAGTTCTTCTTCGAGTTTTTCGCGATAGTCGGGTTGTGAGTTGGAGTCGATTGACAGCTGAGCCTCGTGGCCTTCCTTCACGCTCTTGTAGAGGCGTTCCATGACAGGCTTGATGGCGTCGTGGAAGGGCCCCATCCAGTCAAGGGCGCCGCGCTGAGCGGTGGTCGAGCAGTTGGCATACATCCAGTCCATTCCCTTGTCGGCAAAGAGGGGCATGAGCGACTGGGTGAGTTCCTCGACAGTCTCGTTGAATGCCTCGGAGGGGGTGTGGCCGTTTTCGCGGAGCACTTCATACTGGGCGAGGAACAGTCCCTGAATGGCTCCCATCAGTGCGCCGCGCTCGCCGGTGAGGTCAGAAACCGCCTCGCGTTCAAATGTGGTCTCAAACAGGTAGCCCGAGCCGATGCCGATGCCGAGCGCGAGGGTGCGTTCAAGCGCGTGGCCGGTGTAGTCCTGATAGACGGCATAGCTTGAATTGGTGCCTTTGCCTTCCTTGAACAGTACGCGCAGCATCGAGCCGGAACCCTTGGGGGCAACCATGATCACGTCAATGTCCTTGGGGGGCACAACGCCGGTGCGGTCACTCCATGTAATGGCAAATCCGTGGCTGAAATAAAGAGCCTTGCCCTCGGTGAGATATTCCTTTATGCGGGGCCACACCTCGATAACGGCGGCATCGCTGAGCAGGCACAGGATGATGGTGCCGCGCTTGACGGCTTCCTCAATCGAGAACAGGGTCTCGCCGGGCACCCATCCGTCGGCGACAGCCTTGTCATAGGTCTTGCCTTGACGCTGGCCGACGATTACGTTAAACCCGTTGTCGCGCAGATTGAGACTCTGCCCCGGGCCTTGCACTCCATACCCAAGCACTGCGATGGTTTCATTTTTCAGGATTTCGCGAGCTTTTTCAATGGGAAATTCCTCGCGTGTGATGACGGTTTCTTCAACACCGCCAAAGTTTAGTTTTGCCATACGGAAAATGTAATAAGATAAAAAATTCAAATAACAGATAGCACGTCATGTGCGTGGAACGAAGGTGATGCGGGCCAGCGTGGTGACGTTGCCGCCACACTGTATCGCCGCATCATAGACTCCGGCGCTCTCGCCGTGGGGGGCGGCTGTGATTGTGGCGACTTCGCCATAACGCGCCTCATGACGAAATGCTATGTCGAAACGTTTCACCTTGTTGGCATCCCAGAACCCGAGTTCCCACCGGTCGATGATCAGCTCGATGTAACGCCGGGTGGTGACATGGCGGTTGATGTCGATGTCAGATGTGACAAACATGTAGGTGGCCTCGCTTGTCGGTGCGGTCACCGGAAACAGTTTGCCCTGCTTGGCGATGGGGCATGGGCGGTCAGTGATATAACGTTCCAGAATGTGCAGGGCCGACAGGTCGGCCGGGCGGCGGGTTTCCATGTCGATGGCCATCCATATCGTGCGTGCATATCCTACCCGGCTCCCGCTCTCGACATCGACAATCTCGAAATTTCGCTCGGAATAGAGGCGGTTGATGCTTTCGACCCATGTGACGAGTTTGTAACGGCGGTTGATTGACGGGACGGTGTCGAGTTCGATAGACAGTCGGCTCAGTACCCACGACATCCCGTGGGAAATCAGGCGGTCAAACCCCACGCCGATAGAATTGGCATGTTCGGTGGCAGTCTCGATGATGAGGGTGACGAGGTGGGCGATGGATATTTCCCGCTGGCTGTTGCAGTCGGCAGCGGTGATGATGAAATGGTGAGCAAGTGTATGCTGGTCAGGCGATGTCATAAGTCTTCTGTTTTGTTGCGACGTTTTTCCTGTTCTTCGAGGAAATAGGTAAAATGCTCCGTCGGCGACTTGGTGACCGCGATGCGGCCGCTGCGCACAAACTGGCGGATGTCATACCGTTTTAACAAATTATACAAGGCTTCGGTTTCATCACTGTGTCCGGCTTTTTCAATCACGGTATATTCGCGGGTGATTTCAAGTATGCGGGCATTGTGGATGCGTATTACCTCCTCAAGGTTTTTCAGGTCGAGCAGGCGGTCGGTCGGCACCTTGTAGAGTGCGATTTCCTGATGGACGATTTCGTCGTCGGTATAAAGGAATGCCCGCAAGACCTCGACGCACTTTTCGATCTGGGCCACAACCTTTTCCATCGCCGCGCGGGTGCTGCGGCATGTAAGGGTGATTTTGTGTATGCCCGGCATAGAGCTTGAACTTGCCGTGATGCTCTCGATGTTGAGTCCGCGGCGGGTGAAAATTGTGGAGATGCGGCTGAGCAGTCCCACTTGGTTCTCGGTAAAGACCGAGATTGTAAACAGTTGCTCGTTATTCATGCGTCTCAGGCTTGTATTTGGTTGATACGTTTAACATTATGTCGTCAATCGCGGCACCCGGGGCCACCATCGGGAACACCATGTCGGTCGACTCGATATTGACGTTGAGCAGATATGGCCGGTCGGTGGCGAGCATACGGTCGATTGCCCCGTCAAGCTCGTCGCGGGAAACGACGCTCTCTCCGTCGATTCCATAGGCAGCCGCGATGGCGACAAAGTCAGGATTTAGCATCGGCGTGGCTGAAAAGCGGCTGTTGAAAAAGAGTTCCTGCCATTGTCTCACGTTCCCGAGGAAATTGTTGTTCATAATGACGATTTTCACCCCGATGCCGTTTTCCATTATTGTGCCGAGTTCCTGCATGGTCATCTGGAAACCGCCGTCGCCCATCAGCGCGATGACCTTCCGTCCGGGACAGGCAAGTTTTGCGCCTATTGCAGCCGGGAGGCAGAATCCCATCGTGCCTAAGCCGCCCGAGGTTATGAGGCTGCGCGGCTTGGTGAACTTGAAATACCGTGCGCCCATCATCTGGTTCTGACCCACGTCGGTCACGCAGATAGCCTCGTTTCCGGTCGCCTCTGAGATGCGGCGGGTGACTTCGCCCATGCGCATCGCTCCGACAGTCTCCTGAGGGAATACCTCGCGCTTCACGACGGTTTCGTACTCTACTTTGTCGGGTTCGTCAAAAGATTTCAGCCACTCCTCGCGGCCCGCTTGGTTGATGAGGGGGAGCAAGGCGTTCAGTACTTTTCCTGCATCGCCGTGGATCGTGGTGGTCGCGCGGATGTTTTTGTTCAGCTCTGACGCGTCAATGTCGATGTGGATGATTTTGGCATCGGGGGCATATCGTGACGTGTCGCCGGTAACGCGGTCGTCAAAACGCATCCCGACGGCCAGTATCACGTCGGCCTTGTTGGTATTATAGTTGGGGCCGATGTTGCCGTGCATACCGAGCATTCCCTTATAGAGAGGATGGTCGCTCGGCATGGCCGAGAGTCCGAGCATCGTGGCTCCCACTGGGATGTCGGCTTTTTCGGCAAGCGCTGTCAGCTGTTGTTCGGCACGGGCGATGGTTATTCCGTGGCCCGCGAGAATGAGAGGGCGTTCTGCCGAGTTCAGCAGTGCTGCGGCATCGGCAAGGTCGGCGGGGTTAATCTCAGGGTCGGGATTATAGCTGCGGATGTATTTCACCGGTTTGTAGCCGGTCCATTCCATCATGCCGAGTTGCGCGTCCTTGGTAACGTCGAGCACCACAGGGCCCGGCCGGCCTGTCGAGGCGATATAAAAAGCCTTTGCCACGGCAGCCGGGATTTCCTCGGCGCGGCGGATCTGGAATGCCCACTTGCTTATCGACTGGACGATGCCGACGACATCTGTCTCCTGAAACGCATCTGTGCCGAGGGTCGCGACCCCGACCTGCCCGGTTATAACGACAATGGGGGTGCTGTCCATCAGCGCGTCGCTCAGTCCGGTAATGACGTTGGTGGCTCCCGGCCCCGATGTGACAGAGACAACGCCGGTGCGTCCCGACGCGCGGGCATATCCCTGCGCGGCATGGATTGCTCCCTGCTCGTGGCGCACGAGGATGTGGCGCAGCCGGTCAGTATAGTCATACAGCTTGTCGTAGAAAGGCATTATCGCCCCTCCCGGATAGCCGAATATGGTGTCGGTGCCTTCGGCAAGAAAGCAGCGCAGCATCGCCTCGGCCCCTGAAATCAGTTCACTCATATATTATATATTTAATTTTCGCAAGTTCACAACTCGCTCACAGTGAAAGGTGAAAAGTGAAGGGTGAAAATAACACCGTTTTTCACAGATAAACCATTATCTTCACTCAGGCGCAGCCTGAATTTCACTGTTCTCTTTATTCACTTCAACCTGAGCTTGCGAAAGTTGAATACTCTAAATGTTTAATTCTCTTACCCCGCCCTTGTCGGCCGATGTCACCATTGCCGCATAGGCTTTCAGGGCGCGGGAAATATTTCGCTGGCGGTCGCGGGGGGTAAATGCTTCGCGACCAAGGTTTTCCTCCTCATTGCGCCGCGTGGCAAGCTGTTCGTCGGTCAGCTTGACGCTGATGCGGCGCGCGGGAATGTCGATTTCGATGATGTCGCCGTCCCTGACGAGGCCGATTTCGCCTCCGGCGGCTGCCTCGGGCGAGATGTGGCCGATTGACAGTCCCGACGTTCCTCCCGAGAAACGGCCGTCGGTAATCAGCGCGCACTGTTTCCCGAGGTGTTTGCTCTTTATATAAGATGTGGGGTAAAGCATCTCCTGCATTCCCGGGCCGCCCTTAGGCCCTTCGTAGGTGATGACAACCACGTCGCCGGCCTTGATTTTGTCGTGGAGGATGGCATCGACGGCGGCCTCTTGCGAGGTGAATACCTTTGCCGGGCCTGAAAACTTGAAAATGCTCTCATCGACTCCGGCTGTCTTGACCACGCATCCGTTGCGGGCGATGTTGCCGTGCAGCACGGCGAGTCCCCCGTCCTTGACATAGGCATGTTCCATGTCGCGGATGCATCCGTTGGCGCGGTCTGTATCGAGTGAGCCATAATAGCTCATTTGGCTGCCGAGCGAAAGGTTGTGTCGGTTTCCCGGCGCGCTTTTCCACAGCTCGTCGGCCGTATCGTCGAAGTTTTTGCCCCCCACGGCCCAGCGGTCGATGGCCTCGCCGAGCGTCATGCCGTCGACGCGGTTGACCCGGGTGTCGACAAGGCCGTTGTCGGCCAGAATTTTCATTATCGAGATGATTCCGCCCGCGCGGTTGACATCCTGAATATGGTAATGGGAATTGGGGGCGACCTTGCACAGCACCGGGGTATGGCGCGACAGGGTGTCAATGTCGTCCATTGTGAAATCCACCCCGGCCTCGGCGGCGATGGCGAGAAGGTGCAGCACGGTGTTGGTCGAGCCTCCCATTGCGATGTCGAGAGTCATGGCGTTGAGCATCGCCTCCCGAGTGGCGATATTGCGTGGCAGGACGCTTTCGTCACCATTAATATAATAATCGAGGGTGTTTTTGACTATCTGTGCCGCGGCGCGCTTGAACAGCTCTTTGCGGTTGACGTGGGTGGCAACGACTGTGCCGTTTCCCGGCAGCGCGAGGCCGATAGCCTCGTTGAGAGAGTTCATGGAGTTGGCGGTGAACATTCCCGAGCATGAGCCGCACGTCGGGCATCCTTTCGTCTCAAGCTCCCGCACCCGGTTGTCGTCAACGGTGTCGTCGGCTGCTTCTACCATTATATCTATAAGGTCTACCGCCTTCCCGTCGACATTCCCGGCTTCCATCGGCCCTCCCGAAACAAAAATTGTCGGGATGTTCAGCCTCATGGCGGCCATCAGCATTCCCGGGGTTACTTTGTCACAATTGGAGATGCACACCATCGCGTCGGCCTTATGGGCGTTGACCATGTATTCGACTGAATCGGCGATGAGGTCGCGCGAGGGAAGGGAATAGAGCATTCCGTCATGCCCCATTGCGATGCCGTCATCGATGGCAATAGTATTGAATTCGGCGGCGAAGCAACCGAGTGTTTCGATTTCTTCCTTTACAATCTGTCCGATTTCATGCAGGTGGGCATGTCCCGGTACAAATTGAGTGAAAGAGTTGACAATAGCGATTATGGGGCGACCGAAATGCTCCTCTTTCATGCCGTTGGCACGCCACAGGGCACGCGCAGCCGCCATACGTCGGCCTCCGGTGCTCACCTCGCTTCTAAGATTATGGGTCATATATTAGAATAAATATTGCGAACCTTTTATATTTTTGATAAAAAGTACACAAAAATATTGCAATTTGTTCAATTAAACAAAAAAATGCACAACAATCTCCCACCTGTGCATTAAAAAACATAGTTATATAACACAAAATTCGCGAAATGATTGTCGTTGCAGCATTTTTTTTCATTTACTGCCGAGTTTGTTCAAGAGCCGAGCTTGAGCTCGGCAGGGTTGAAACCGTGAATAAGGGTTAAATTAAATTGATTATTCACGGGATAAGTGTTAAATAACAGTTAAACGTTATAGAAATATTTGGATGGTAACAGAAAACCGCCTACCTTTGCACTCGCTTTTGAGAAACAAGCCACGGCGGAGGCCGCGGGGCGAGAAAGCCGGAAAAATTTTTTAAGAAAAATTTGGCAGATTCGCAGAAAGCCGCTAACTTTGCAAAAGCTTTCGCCAAGACGGCGCGAGGGGTTTGAAAAAAAAAGCGCGAGCACATTGAAAGAATTACAATAGAGAACAATGGAAGTAGTACAAGAGTCATGAAAATGACATCCGAGTCAATTCCTGAGGTCACAATAAATTACGGCAGTGAGTCCGAGCCGCTTCGGGGCTACCGCAAGGCAGCCTGTGAAAGCAGAACAACAAAACGGAACAAAACGGTTTGTGTCTTTGCTTTTTTGAAATAAGAAAAAAGAAAAAAGATATAAACAACAACGAAGAGTTTGATCCTGGCTCAGGATGAACGCTAGCGACAGGCCTAACACATGCAAGTCGAGGGGCAGCGGGGGAGTAGCAATACTCCTGCCGGCGACCGGCGCACGGGTGAGTAACACGTATGGAACCTGCCCGCCACAGGGGGATAAGCGGAAGAAATTCCGTCTAATACCGCATAACGTCCTGCCGGGGCATCCCGGCGGGACCAAAGGGTAACACCGGTGACGGATGGCCATGCGCCGCATTAGCTGGTTGGCGGGGTAACGGCCCACCAAGGCGACGATGCGTAGGGGTTCTGAGAGGAAGGTCCCCCACACTGGTACTGAGACACGGACCAGACTCCTACGGGAGGCAGCAGTG
>Ga0073907_1000543_pt1 | contig 57881 bp, 55 predicted proteins | sample GluameincwithD2O_FD_65483 | JGI IMG/M metagenome (GOLD analysis project Ga0073907, IMG submission 65483) | Mouse cecum microbial communities from Vienna, Austria - Glucosamine amended microcosms incubated with D2O | ecosystem: Host-associated > Mammals > Digestive system > Large intestine >... | reverse complement strand
TGGGGGCGTGTCTGTGGCATTCGCTGGATTAGGAGCCCTTATCAAGCAGACGCCCCTGGGCGACCTGACCCCCGTTGATGAGGCCCTTGAGGAAGCGGGCAAGGGGGTCGGCAATTTCAACGAGGATCAAACGCGTGCCCTCATGGAGAAGCTGCAACGCGCGAAAGCTCCCGATATCCTTCCGTTCAAACAAAGTTTGGAGGCAGTGAACGACTTGCATAATCGCCCGCACCAGCTCGCTGCGGATGGGGAGAACGTATACTTGTTGCCCTTTTCGTAAAACCTCCGTTGATTCGTAGGCGGTTCTGCCAAGACCAAAGGTATCAATCTCAAATCGGACTAGTGGGGCTGCTGAATGTGACTGCTGGCACCTGGTATGGTGGTTGCCATCGAATGGTCGGCGCGAGGAAGAGGTGGTCGCGTGGAATTCACATCGGCTAGTGCTAACAAGTATCTGCGACGGTTGCAGGATGAGAAGGACCGACTCCTGCGGACCGAGCAGGAGGTGAGCACCTACGTGCTCGCGGAGGGGGAGGCGGCCGAGCCTCCTGCCTACGACTACGGGGTCGTGCGCGAGAAGGTGGCGCAGATCGATGCCGAGGCGCGGGCCATTCGCCATGCCCTGCACCGGTTCAACATGCAGACGGTTCTGCCCGAGCGAGGCATTAGCATCGACGAGGCGCTCATTCTGCTCGCGCAGCTTTCGGGGCGGAAGGATCGCTTGAATTCACTCGCCTCGCGGCAGCCCCGGGAGCGTCTGGGCGACCGGTACTTCGGTAGCAGCAACGGGCCCATCGAGTATCGCTACGCGAACTACGATGTTGCCCAGGCGGAGGCGGATTACCGCGCCGTCGCCGACGAGATCGCCGCGCTGCAGCTTGAGCTGGATCTGGTCAACCAGACGGAGGTCTTCTCGGTCGAGCTGTAAGGGCTCGCCTGTTTTCCGGATCTGCGGCATTTCCCCGCAAAGGATACTTTGGAACGTTGCGGTTTCGCGTTGGAGTTGTCGGGTAGTTCGTTGTCGGCAGTGCCGTGCGGTTTTAGCGTTGGCGTCTTGCCGGAAGATCTGGCTTCCACCCATTCCGCCGCAGATCGAAAGCTTCGGGCGCCTCCCTGCGAGGCCGCCCGCGATGCCGAAGCACGGTTATAGGCATCACCTGTCTTGATGAGATCGGTAGCTGTTCGTTTTCCGATTTGGCAGCCTTGTCTGTGGCAGGGAAGTGCGGAGCCGGAACAACCCCTGTGCGTTTCGCAGAAGCCACGCTTGACGCGCGAGCTTCAGAAGTCTTGCGTTTGCTTGCCGGTTGATTTTGATCAAGCGCCTCGTGTTCGCGACTAGTTCACGCGAACCAGAATCTCTAGGTCCTCTATTTTGCACTGGATTCTGCTCAATGGCTTATTATGATCATGATGTGAGATGGGCTTATTGAGAGGTCTTAAGCATGATTCATATTGAAAGCGCGGGGACGATTTTCCGGAAGTTGATGGGCTGCTTCTGGGTGACGTACCTGGCCAAGGCCCTTCTGCTTGTGGGAGCGCTATTTCTTTTTGCCAAGATGGCACCCTCTCTGCCGCCGTTGGCGGTGGGGCCGTTCTGGGCGTTGCTGAGCGCTGCCGCTTCACTCGGTTTTGCGTACCAGGTTGTCGTAAGGAAGACGTATAAGCAGTATGCCCTCGAAGAGGGCGGCAGGCTTTTCAGGCTTAACAATGGACGTGCTTTCTGGTTGATCGCGGGGTTCATTGTCTCGGCCATATGTGCGATGGGAATCATTTTCGAAGCTCCGAAGTGGGATGGCGGAGAGTGGCTCATGGTTCTGTTTTCGGCTCCCCTGTACGCAGGAGTCTTTGCTGTCACGAAAACGGCGCTGAAGGGGGAAATGAAGCGGCCTTTTCTGACTGCGCGGCTTATAGCGTGGAGCTGTGGCGCTGTTGGCGTGCTGCTCTGCGCTCTATTCGCGGTGCTTGTTTTCATGCAGCCTGCGGCAACGTTCGAGAGCGCAGACGCAGCCTTCTTGGCGGCGGAGCAGCCTTTCTCTCAGTCGCCTTCGGTGCTTTTGTCTGAAGCGGGGAAATTGACGGCGCTCGTTGATGGCCTAACAACTTATGGTGTGGCAAAAACGGCGGAGGTGTCCTTCACCGGCTATGTGATCGCGCGTTTGATTATTGCTGCATCGGCTCTTTTTGGCGTTGCGGGCTTGCTCGGGTTTTGCTCGCTTAAGGGGTCGGAATTGAGGCGAGTTTTCTTGCCGCTTGAAAACCTGGGAGAGGAGGGCGTCCATCGTTCGATCGTGAGAAGATATGTTGTGCTTGCCGCTGCGCTGCCTCTTTGTCTGACGGCCCTGTTTGCTGCTGCCGATTTCAAGGCTGCGGAAGTGTCTCGGATGGGCGAATTCACCATGGCTGAGAAAGTCGTGCGCGATCAGGTTGGTATAGCGGCTTACCTTATCGATGGTAAGTACTACGACCAGCTTGCGGTCGAAGAGCTGGTGGGGGAGATGAAGGGGAGATCCGAGGAGCTTTTCGGAAAGCTTGAAAGCGAAGTTGTTCCGCTTGTTAATGCCTCGTTCGATGCCCGCCTTGCAAACGTCGATAGCTATCTAGATTGGTACTATAGCCTTCCCGCAGACTACGAGCGCCTAGGCAACCTGATCACCGGCTCCGTCGAAAGTTATGCATCGGAGCAGTTTAAGGCCAAGATTGAAGAGGGGGTCGATGATTCCCAAATTAGCGGTAAGCTCGAAGAGCTTTCCGGGCAAGCGAAAGCTCTCAAGTCTGAATTTGAGACCAGATTGGCGGACTGTGAGCTGAGCGATGCGCCCACGTGGCTTTTGACGGCTCAAGAAATGTCCCCAACAGATCTTTTCTCGGGCCCACTTGGGCCGACGGAAAAGCTGCTTGAAGCGCCAGAACGTTTTGGCGTGAGTGCTGCGGCTGGTATGGCAGGTGGCATACTTAGTAAAAAGCTGGTAGAGAAGGTGCTCAAGAAGGAGTTCTTTGGCAAGATCGTCGGAAGGATGTCCAGCGCGCTGGCAACGAGAGCCGCTGGAGGTGCCGCAGGGGCAGCAGCCGGATCGGTGGTTCCGGGTATAGGAACTATTGCCGGCCTTGCGGCAGGCACGGCCATTGGCGTTGGGGCCGACTATGGCATGCTGAAGCTCGATGAGGCGCAGAATCGCGAAACTTATAAGCAGGAGATCATCAATACCATTGAGGAGCAAAGGGCAGAGGCTCTTGCTTCCTTGCAGGGTGATAATTAGGAGGTGGCGATCGAAAACGCCGGCGGCAAGGTGGTTCGCATCTCGTCGACAACGTCCTGAGGGGAAGTGCGACCGCTAAAACAAACCAAGGACGCTAGCGTCTTCTCCTAGCAGTTTCCCACGTAGACGTGCTTGAGGTAGCAGCGGGCTATGGCGGCCAGCTGGCGCACGGTGGCGGGCGGCGTGGCACGCCCGTAGTTGGCGTCCATCACCTGGCCGCCGACAGCAACGCGTCCGTGGCAGAGCCCTGTCTGCCCCTCAGCCAGCTGGCATGCGTGGGGGCAGATGGCGCACGTGGCGCGCCTCGCACCCAAGCCGCCCATAACGCCCTAGTCCTTCTGCACGGGGCGGCGCAGGGAAGAGGCGACGGCGCGGCCCTTGGTGCGGGCAGCGCCCATGACGGCGGTAGCGCCTCCGAAGTCGAGTCCCGTGATGATCTTCACGAGCTGCAGGAACAAGATGAGCACGAGCAGGGGAATGAGGCAGCTCGTCACGATCATGACCGCCAGCGTGTCGATCATGGTGTTCAGCTGATCGCCCAGGCTGTCGAGCGCCTGCTGGGCGCCTTGGGTCAGGCCGTTCCACCCGTCCTGCACCGCGTTGGCGATGCCGCCGAGCAGTCCCTGATCCTCCTGGGTCTGCTCCTGGGCGCTCTCCTCCAGCTGCTCGGTGGCCTCTTGGGCCGCGGCGTTCGAGGCCGCGAGCGATTCGTCGAAGGTGGCGTCCACGTTGTCGGTCAGCCACACGCTCACCGGCACTACGAGCGCCAAGGCGAGCCCGAAGGCCGCGAGCTTCGTGCCGAGCCGCTGCAGGTTCACCCGCGTGAGCGTTCCCCGCCGCAAGAACACGGCCACGGCGAACAGCGCGCACGCCACCGGTATCAGAATGCCGAAGCCGAGGAACCCCAGCGTGGTCAGCAGGAACTTCTCCAGGTAGATCACCGCGAGGATGACCATGAAATACGAGCTGAAGTCCACAAGTTTATCGGCGATGGGCGTGCCCATGTCGTTGGGCAGCGCCGAGATGGCGGCCGAGGCGGCGGTCGTGGTGGTGGCGAGCACCATGACGTTGCCCTTCTTCTCGTCCAGGGTGCCGATGATGCCGGTGTAGGTCTCGGGGTTCGAGGCGATATTCGCGAACACGATCAGCGAGACGAGGGCCACCGCTGCAAGCACGGCCGCGATGATGGCCTTCTCTTTCAGGGGCCGCTCGGGCGCGGGCTCCGCCTCAACGACGACCAGTTCCTGGCCGGCCTCCACGGTCACGGTGCTGAGCTGCGTCGAATCCATGGGAAACTCCTTCTCGTCGAATACCTCCGACGAGGATACCGAAGCCTTACGCCCTAGGCGTCGTCGTTGCGGGCTTTGATTGCGATTTGATACCCTTTTGCCGCCGCCGGCGCCCAAGGCGGGCGAATACCACCGCGCCCGCAAAGGCCACGGCCAGAATGCCGATGGCGATGAGGAGGGTGTGGGAGAACCCGGAGGCGTAGGCGTGGGCCTTCGCGATGCCCTGGGCCATGAGGCGGTCGGTGTCGGCGGACATGATGCCCACGAACAGGGCCGATCCCACCGAGCCGGCGATCTGCACCAGGGTGGAGTGGATGGACGATCCGTGGGCGTAGATGGCCGGCGGCAGCGAGGCCAGATCGGCCGCCTTCAACGTGGGGAAGACGAGCCCCACCCCGATGTAGGCGGCACCGGCGCACGCCATCATGGGGATGACGAGCATCCGCGCCGAGGCGAACTCCATGGCCACGTAGCCGCCGAGCAGCACGAGGAACCCGAGGGGAATGAGCGGCCACACGCCGTGCCTATCCTCGATGCGACCGCCGAGAAAGCACGCGCCGGCGTAGCACAAAATGGGCGCGCACAGAAGGCCGCCGGCGGCGAAGGCGGTGCAGCCCGCCGTCCCCTCCAGGTACAGCGGCACGAGCAGGCTCATGTAGATGGACCCCATGTATCCGAGCATCATGAGCGCCTCGCCGAACACGAACCGCCCGTGGCGCAGCGGCGCCAGGTTCAGCAGCGGGTGGGCGATGGCGAACTGCCGCCACGCGAACAGCCCAAGGCCTGCGGCGCCCGCTGCCATGCAGAGCACCGACGGCAGCACGGTGCGGGTCACCTCGTTCAGCCCGAAGATGAAGGCAGCCAATCCCGCGAAGCTCAACACCACGCTCACGATGTCGATGGGCCGGTCCTCGCGGGCGTAGATGTCGTGCAGGAAGAAGAACCCGAGCCCAAGCAAGATGGCCGACATCGCAAGGGGGATGGCGAACAGCGCCCGCAGCCCCAGGTAGGTGAGCACGAGGCCCGAGAGCAGCGGCGCGAAGGCGAGCCCCACTCCGATGGCCCCGCTGTTGATGGCGAGCAGGGTGGCGCTTTTGCCCTGCGGCGCCAGGGTGAGGATGACGCTCGTGACCACGGGGAAGAACAGCCCTACCGTGAGCGCCTGGATGAGGCGCGCGGCCAGCATGGCGGGGAAGTTCCACGCCACCATGCCGAGGAGCGAGCCGACAAGGGAGGTTGCGTAGCCGAACATCATGACCTTGCGGATGCCGAACCGTTTCAGAAGCGACGCGGCCATGGTGATGACCGTGGCCGCCACGGTGGTGAACCCGAGCACGAGCCAGTTGGCCTGTGACAGGCTGATGTGGAACTGGGTGGCCGTGGCATCCAGCGCGATGTTCATGAGCGACTGGTTGAACGACGCCAGAAGGTTGCTGCCCAGCATAAGTGCCATCATGGCCCACATCGCGCGCCCCGTGGGGATGGCGGGCGATACGGCGGCGGAAGTGCGAGTTGCGGAGGAAGAGGTGTTCACGGCGTGCTCCCTTACAGGCGACGCAGGATGTTCCAGCCGGCCATGGCGATGCAATCGGGAACGATTTTGCCGATGAGGCGCAGGGCTGCCGATTGGGGGCTTGCGCAGGCGACGGCGAGGTGGGCCTTGTTGGCGCAGAGGGCGCGGCGCACCACGGTGCTCGCGCTCTGCTCGCCGAAGAGGTGGCCCACGTCGCGCCCGCCCGCGGAATCGCGCGCCGTCGCTTCGAAACCGGTCTTCACCCACGTGGGGCACAGCGCCGTGGCTGTGATGCCGGTGCCATGCAGCTCCCAGCGCAGGGCGCGGGTGTAGCGCAGCACGAAGGCCTTGGTAGCCGCGTACACGTTCATGTGGGGCAGCGGTACGAAGGCCGCGGCCGAGGCGACCTCGATGATGCGGCTGCCGCGATCCATGTAGGGCAGTGCCGCGCGGGTCATATCCACGAGGCCACGGCAGTTCAGGTCGATCATGGCATCCGCCGCCTCGTCGGAGATGGTCTGCCAGTCGCCGAACTTGCCGAAGCCGGCGGCGTTCACCAGGTAGCTCACGCGGGGTTGCGCGTCGCCCAGGGCCGCGGCGATAGCGGCGATGTCGTCCTTGTCCGTGAGGTCGGCCACGATAATGCGGGCGGGCGTGCTCAGTGCGGCCGCGACGGCTTCGAGGGCCTCCTCGTTGCGCGCAACGAGCCAAATCTCGTCGACCACCTGCATGGCGTCGATCTGCACGGCGAATTCCCGCCCGAGCCCCGACGAGGCCCCCGTCACCAGCGCGATGCGCTTGGGCAGAGCCTGCGGAGAGGCGGAAGGGGCTGGCGTGGCGGGGGAGTTTTCTGCGACCGAGGGGGAAGCGCTGCCGGTGGGAGCCGCTGCGAAAGCTGCGGTAGCGGAAGCGAAAGCGGAGGTGGGGGCGGAAGGGCTTGCAGTGCCCTTCTCGGACTGGGTGTCGTTCGTTTTCAAGGGAGCCGCCTTTCTTGCGGAATGTGCGTTCCCCAAGAACTGTATCTAAGAAAAAGGCTCGCCTGGCCTCCGCCAACGGTTTGTTGCCGTCATGTGGCCCGTGAGACAAGGGGCCGGCCACGGGTTCACGGGCGGCGCCAACCGGCTGGCCACCGCCGCCCTGCTTCGGTTCTGCACCAGAGGCTAGTTTTCGGCACCGCTCTGGTAGGCCTCAACGGCCTTCACGAGGAAGTCGGTGGCGCCGGGGCCCGCGGCATCGTCGTAGTAGGCGGCGAAGCGCGGGTCGGCCAGGTACCCGCGCACGAGGCCGAGGTACTCGTCCTTTCCGTAACCCGGGCCCCAGTGGATGGCAATCCAGCGCTCGTGCATGCGGGCGAGCTCGGCTGCCTCCTCCGAGGCGGGGTCGTTTCCGGTCAGAGCCAGGCGCAGCTGCACCTTGATGGACTCCTCCAGCAGCTCCTTGGCGTCCCACTCGTCGCGGGTAAGGGCCATCATGCGCTCGTTGGTGGCGTCGATGACGGCGCTGCCGTAGCGCTCGCGGGCCTCGCGGCCATAGGTTTCCTCGAAGCTCTCAAGGCCCTGCTGCTTCAACTTCTCGAATGCGTCTTCGGTGCTCATGTTCGTAATCCCTTCGATAGCGTGTAGGGCCGCCTGCGTCCGGTGCAGGGCGGCGTCCAGCGATTTCTCCTGTGCGCGCAGGGTGCGGAGGTGCTTGAGGAGGGCGCCGTGGATGTTCGGCTCGTCGTCGTCCATGATGTGCTCGATGGCGGTCAGCGGAAGGCCGCAGGACCGCATCGCCATGATGTGGGCGAGTCGACGCTCGTCGGCGGCCGTGTACAGGCGATAGCCCGCCTCGGTGCGCGCCGGGCGCAGAAGGCCGCGCTCCTCGTAGTAGCGCAGCGTGCGCGGGCTCACGCCCGAGGCACGGGATACCTCGCCGATGGTCCTGGGCCGCTCCTTCACGGTGTGCTCCCTTCAGGTTTCTCCGACGGCTCCAGTATGAACCTTCACGCAACGGGAAGGTCAAGCGTAGCCGTAGGCATCTTCTGCGGCGCAGCTCCCCGTGTGGTAAAAAATCCGGTATTTTGGCTTGGAATGAACGGTTTTGTTACGCGAGTACCCCAAAATGTGGGCGCGGGTATTACGCTTCCAGGCCAAACGCGACCCTTGTAATACATTTTGGCCACTCAGGAAGCGCTTCGCGTAACAAAACCGTCGTTTTCAAGCCAAAAAACGCGATTGTTGTTATCGCGGGAGCGGAGCGTTCGTAGCCGTAGGTATCTTCCACAGCGCACCTCCTCTCGCGGGACTTCGCAAGCGTAAGTATAGCTTACGGTATGGCGCCCTTTGGCGAAACGGGCTTTTGCGGGATCGCTCGTTTGCCGCCGTTGGAGGTAAGAACCCGAAGGCGAAGCGGAAGTGATCGCGACTTGCAGGCAGTCTTGCAGCTGTCCGGCTCGTGCTGATGCCCATGGTATACAATGGGCTGCGGAATTGACGGCGACGGGGAAGGGCGGCGACGCGGCATGACGGCCGAGGGCTTGGACAACTTCGCATACGAGCCGGCTCGTGCGCACGAGTCGGAGGCGGCGCGGCGCCACTACTGGGCCGTGGCCATCGGGCTGCAGGCGGTGGACGGCTTGGAGGTTTCCCCCTACGTGCGCCAAGCGGCCGACGCCTACATCGCCGGTAAGCGCACGCTGGCCGAGACGGGCAAGCTGGTGCGGGCGCATCATGCGACGGGCCATGACGAGGCGTCGCTTGAAGCCGACCTGGTCGGCCAGCGCATCGCCGAGCTGCTGGCGGCGGCCCCCTTCTGCCTCGCACCCGAGATGCTTCCGGAAATTCACCGCTACCTGTTCCAAGACCTCGATGCGGCGGTGTACCACCCCGGCGAGTTCAAGGTCGAGCGCATGGTCAAGCAGGAGGACATCCTCAACGGCGACAGCGTGCTCTATGCCGATCCGCTGGCCTACGAGATGGCGCTCAAGGGCGTCTTCGCGACGGAACAGGCGAAATCCTACGGCGCCCTTGCGAAAGACGAGCTGGCCGGTTTCTGCCACAGCATCGCCTTCATCTGGCAGATTCATCCGTTCTACGAGGGCAACACGCGCACCGTCGCCGTGTTCTCGGCGCTCTATCTGAACCAGCTTGGCTTCGATGTGTCCAACGAGCCCTTCGAGCACCATGCCCGCTATTTCCGCGATGCCCTCGTGCGCGCCATGTACCGCAACGTTCCCGCGGGCGTCTTTCCCGACGAGTCGTTCCTGGTGAAGTTCTACGAGAGCCTGATCGGACGCGGACCGGCCTCCTTCGATCGCGAGGAGCTCATGTGCCTGCCGCTGTTCGAGAACCCCGCGCTCTTGCGCAACGTCGACCCCGCTAAGGCGCTCGATACCTCGAAATTGGCGTAAATCGCCGTCTCCTTTAAAGCACTCTCTCGCTCTCATCTTGGCGGCATAGGCCGCTCTCATTCCCCCTTGACATCTCCTAGATGCAATATATACTTTGCAAATGGAAGATATATCTTGCATAAATCGGTGCGAGGGAAGGAGCGGTTTGGAAGGCGAGAAGAACCTGCGCATGAAGACGGCCCGCATGGAGGCGGGGCTGTCGCAATCGGATTTGGCCTGTCGCGTGGGGGCCACGCGGCAGACCATCGGGCTCATCGAAGCGGGGCGCTACAACCCCAGCCTGAAGCTCTGCCGGGCCATCTGCGTCGCGCTCGGCAAAACGCTGAACGATCTGTTTTGGGAATAGGAGGGGTCGTATGAACCTCGTGAAACGTTGGAACGAGTACATGGGGCCGAAGGACGAGCGCCTCGAGGCCGTGAGCAACCGCTGCGCCAAGGTGGGCTTCATGATCCTGCTCTTCGGCTCGGTCATCTGCTGCTACTACGGGATGATGCTCGATCAGGTGGCCCTTACCACCGACACCGCGCTGGCCACGGCGGTGGGGGAGAGGCTGGTGGATCCCATCCAGCTGCAGTTCGGGGTCATCGTCGTGGCGTGTTTCGTGTCGCTGTATCTGGAGACGAGAAGCGGCATCACGAGCGACCGCATGCGCCTGGCCACGGCGGACAAGGTGCCGTGGGATTACGTGGCGGTGCTGTCCGTTCTGACCGGCGCGCTGCTCTTCGTGCTCACGACGGGGCTGCGCATTGCGGCGGAGGTACAGATCGTCGGGGTGGAAAACGTGACCTGGGCGGGGGATGCGGCCATGGGCGTCGTCTACTTCGTCATGGGCTTCGGGCTCGCCATGGGCTTTGTCGGCCTGCAGTTCCGCTCGGCCGTCAAGCGCCGCCAAGAGTTGGAGCGCGAGCTGGAGGAGTAGGGGAGCGAAAGCGATATGCACGGGGCGGTCGGCGCTCCTGCGGTTCATGCAAGAGCGGCCGGGCTTCCACGGGCGCTGCCGACCGTTCCCCCGCCGGCTTGCCGCCTCGCCTTGTGCGCGCCGCTGGTCGGGCGTACAATCCCGCCTTGCGCTTTCTTGTTGATTCAATGACTCATAGTTGAGCAAGCCGCCCCGGGTCTTGGGGCGGTGCTGTGCCGTTGGCTCGGGAAGAGGCGTGCGGCCGCGGCCATCTGCCCGGGCCGCTGGGCCGCCGGGTCGCCGCGCGCCAACCCGCCGGCGCGCCCCACCCGCCACCCAGACCGATGCCGACCCAAGGAGCCGAGCCTCTCAACCATGCAGCAGCGCGACAAGATCAAGCCGATTCTCTTCAGCATCATCAAGCATTCCAGCCCCGAGGAGCTCAAGCGGCAAATTCCCCGCGACATCGTGGCCGGCATCGTGGTGGCCATCGTGGCCCTGCCGCTATCCATTGCCCTGGGCATCGCCTCGGGGGTGTCGCCCGAGCAGGGCCTCTACACCGCCATCGTGGCAGGCTTCCTCATCGCGTTTCTCGGCGGCAGCCGCGTGCAGATCTCGGGCCCCACGGCGGCCTTCGCCACCATTGTGGCGGGCATCGTGGCCACCGACGGCATGGACGGCCTCATCGCGGCCACCATCATCGCCGGCATCCTGCTCATCCTCATGGGCCTGTTCAAGCTGGGCGCCGTCATCCGCTTCGTGCCCTTCACCATCACCACGGGCTTCACGGCGGGCATTGCCGTGACGCTTGCCATCGGCCAGCTGAAGGACTTCCTCGGCCTGACCTATCCCGCCGGCACCGCGACGGTGGAGACCGTGGACAAGGTGGCGGCGCTGGCCGGCAACATCGCCACGGTGAACGCCCAGGCCTGCATCGTGGGCCTTGTCTGCCTGGCCGTGCTGTTCCTGTGGACGCGCCTGGTGCCGCGGGTTCCCAGCTCGCTTATGGCGCTGTTCGCGGGCGTCGCGCTCGTGAGCGGTCTCGATTTGGATGTGCTCACCATCGGCGACCTCTACGCCATCAACAGCGGCCTGCCCGAGTTCCACCTGCCCCAGCTCAGCTTCGCGCTGTTCCGCGACCAGCTGGCCAACGGCGCCACCATCGCCATTCTGGCCGCCATCGAGTCGCTTCTGTCCTGCGTGGTGGCCGACTCCATGATCAGCTCCCACCACCGTGCCAACGACGAGCTGGTGGCCCAGGGCATCGGCAACATTGCATCGGTGCTCTTCGGCGGCATTCCGGCCACCGGCGCCATCGCCCGCACGGCCGCGAACGTGAAGGCCGGCGGCCGCACGCCCATCGCCGGCATGGTGCACGCGCTCGTGCTCGTGGCCGTGCTCGCCTTCCTCATGCCCTACGCGGCGCTCATTCCCATGCCCGCCATCGCGGCTATCCTGCTGCATGTGGCCTACAACATGTGCGGCTGGCGCAACTTCGCGCACCTGTGCCAGACGGCGTCGAAGGGGGCCGTGGCCACGCTGCTGCTCACCTTCGCGCTGACCATCGTCTTCGATCTGGTGATCGCCATTGCCGCGGGCATGCTCATCACCATGGTGCTGTTCATGAAGATGGTGAGCGAGGAAACCGAGGTGAAGGGCTGGAAGTACTACGGCGACGAGAACTCCGAGGTCACCCACTTGCGCGAGCTGCCCAAAAGCGTGCGCGTGTACGAGATCAACGGGCCGATGTTCTTCGGCATGACCGAGCGCATCGCCGACATCTCGGTGAAGGACTTCACCCGCTACCTGATCATCCGCATGCGCGGCGTGCCGTCGCTGGACGCCACGGGCATGAACGCCCTGGAGAACCTCTACGAGTACTGCAGCGCCCACGGCGTCAGCCTCATCTTCTCCCACGTGAACGAGCAGCCCCTGAAGACCATGCGCCGCGCCGGCTTCGTCGATTTGGTGGGGGAGGAGCACTTCCGCGCCAGCATCGACGACGCCATCGCCCACGCCCGCGACCTGCTAGGGGAGGGGGCGCCGGCGGCGACCGAGTAGCGGGCCGCAAGGGCGATGCCGGCGGCTTCTGCGAGGGAGTTTACTCCTCCGAGATATCCTGCTGCTCTTTCAACGTGTTGCGCTCCACGGCCACGAGGGTTTGGGCCGCCACCGAGGCGATGAGGGTACGGCTGGCGCCATCGAGGTCGCCGGCGGTGCAGTCGACGGCCACGACGCCGAAGATGCGCCCCTTCATCCCCAGGGGCAAGAACTTCTCCGGTACGCCGCGGTAGCCCACTTCGCCGTAGCCGGTGGGGATGCGCTGCTCGTAGCAGTCGCGGACTGCGCTCGGCGCGTCCGGGCCCGGCTCGCCCAGGGAGATCGTGACGTCCCGCCGCAGGATCTTCGCCAGGAACTCCTGGGAAAAGCGACAGGCCTCGGCGGGAGTGGTGCTCTCGAAAAGGCCGGCGCTCAGGCGATTCAGCCGGCTGAGCGCGGTGGCGGTGCGGTCGGCGGCCTGCACCTGGCGGCCCATGCGGTGGGTGATGACCCCCATGATGAGCGCCACGGCCACGAAGATGACGAGCGCCACCAGATCGGTGCGGTTGAGCACCTTCAGCTCCAGCATGGGGCTGGCGAACAGGAAGTCGTAGGACAGCAGGAAGGCAAGCCCCAGCGCCCCGCCCCACAGGCCCGAATCGGTCTCCAGGCTGGCGATGAGCACGCCGAGCACGAACACGGGGAAGACCACGAGTGTGCTCACCCCCATGAGCGAGAACCCCCACACGGCGGCCAGCCCCGCTCCGTACAGGATGGCGAGCACGACGAGGTTGCGCACCCGTCGCCGGACCGCCGGAGAAGGCGGCGTCCCCCTGCTCGGCTTCGCGGGCGCCGGCCCTTTCGTTTCCGGTGCTTTCGCGGCTTTCCGCTCGTTCCCCGCCGGCGTGGGGCCGCTTTGCCTAGGTACGATCACGACGAACTCCTTTCCACGCCGTCGAGGCGAGGGCCCTCACGCCCAGAAACAGCGGGATGATCTCGAGGCGGCCGAGCAGCATGCCCGCACACCCGATGAACAGGGGCGCCGGCCCGCTTTCGGCGCCGAGGAACCCCGTGCCCACACCGGTGCTGCCCAGGCAGGAGATGAAGTCGAACAGCGCCTCCTGCAGGGTGGCCCCGCACAGGATGAGCAGGAAGGTGCCTACGGCCGCCACCAGCAGGTACAGGGCCACGAAGGTCTGGGCCTCGGACACGTCCTCGTCGGTGAGCACCGAGCGTTTCCCGAAGCGATTGATTTTGATGCTGGTCACGTGCCGCTTGTTGCCGTAGCGCCCGTGCAGGTCGTGGGCCAGGCCCCGGGCGGCCACGGCAACGCGGTACAGCTTGATGCCGCCGGAGGTGGAGCGGGCCTCGGCTCCCGCGAGCATGAGCAGGCCGAACAGGAACAGCAGCGCCGGACTCAAGTCGCCGAAGGAGGGAATGGTCTGAAACCCCGTGGAGGTGAGCACCGACACCACCTGGAACAGGCTGTGGTGCAGCGCATCGGGCACGTCGGCGGCGGTGCCCTGGGCCAGGAAGAGGCCGGCTACCACCGGCGTGGCGATTGCGACGGCGCCGAAGTAAAGGGGCGTCTCGATGTGGGTGAGAAGCGCCTTGAGTTTCCCCCGCAGAAGCAGGAACAGCAGCAGGAAGTTCGTGCCGCCGGCGATCATGAGCACGATGGTGATGCCGTCGATGAGGGGGCTGTGCCAGTAGGCGATGCTCTCGCTGTGGGTGGCGAAGCCGCCGGTGGGCACGGCGCACATGGAAATGTTCAGGGCGTCGAAGGGGGTCATGCCGGCCAGCCCGTAGGCGAGGGCGCCGCCCAGGATGAGCCCCGTGTAAATGAGCAGGATGAGCCGGGCGGTTTTGGCGGCGCTCGGCAGCAGGTGGTCGGTGTGGCCCTCGGCGTTGTACACTCCCAGGCCGCCCGTTTGGCTGACCACGCAGGTGAGGATAAGCACCAGCCCCACGCCGCCGAGGTAGCAGGTGAGGCTGCGGTAGAACAGGAAGATGGCGGGGCAGGTGTCCACGTCCACGACGCTCAAGCCCGTGGTGGTGAGCCCGCTTGTGGATTCGAAGACGGCCTGCATGGGGGTGAGCAGGCCTGCCGCCACATAGGGGACAGCGTACACGATGATGGCCAGCACCCAGACAAGCACCGTGCATGCGGCGGCTTGCCCCCGTGTCAGACGCACGGAGGGACCGGGGTCGGGCACAGCGAAGTACACGAGGTATCCCGCCACTGCTGCCCCCAGGCCCGGGAAGATGAAGCAGGGGGCCAGGGGCACCTCGGCGGGATGAGCTGGCAGCACGGCCAGGGGAACGAGCCCTGCCAGGCCGACGAACATGACGGCCACGCCCACGTAGCGGGCGAGCGGGGCCAAGGGGTGCGGCCGCCCCTCGTTAACCGCGCCCACAACTACGCTCGGCGAGATGGCGCTGCTCCGAAGTTTCGCCATGGCGGCTACCTCCGGTCTTTCCCGATCCGGTGCCAGGAGCCCAGAAGCGACAGGAGCGAGCCGCCCTCCTCGCCGCCCTCCTCCTCCGGATCGATGTTTTCCTCGTCGTCGGGCTCGCGCTGGTCGGCGTCTTCCGCGGCCGCTTCGCCCTCGCCCGGGGCCACGGCGCCGATGGCGTCGCGGATAGCCTGGGTGAGAGCGGCTGTGGCGCTGATGGCCGCAGTCACGCCTAGCTGGCGAAAGATGCGTGTGTTCTCCGGATTGGAGACGATGCACAGTTGCAGGCGGATATCGAGGAAGGCCTTGGCCACCTGGCAGATGGCCAGGTTGTCGGCATCGTAGCCGGTCAGGGCCACAATGGCGTCGAAGCCGACCACGTCGGCATCTTCCAGCACCGATCGCTTGGTGCCGTCGCCCCAGATCACCGTACCCTCGTGGCGGCTGGAGAGATACTCGCAGAAGCGGCGGTCGTCGTTGATGACCACCACGGCCTCGGCCTCCTCGGCGAGCGCCCCCATGAGGTAGTCGGCTCGGGTGCGGCCGCCCACGATGACCACTCTCATGGGGTCTCACCGCCTCGGGCCAGGTCGGTGAGGCGGAAGAACTCCGCTTCGCAGATGCGGTGGGGGCAAATGGGCTCGATGCCCCGATCCTCCAAGATTTCCACGAAGGCCTCGTCTTCCACGAGGGGCAGCACGTGGGGCACGCCAAACACCTCGCTGGCCACCTCGGCGATGAGCAGGTTGGCGGCATCGTCGCTCGTGGCGGCCACCAGGTGCGTGGCCTCGCGCACGCCGCACTCCTCCAGCACCTGGGCGCTCTTGCCGTCGCCGGTGATGATCTCACCGTCGAAATCGTCGCCCAGGGCGTCTAAGGCGCCTTCCTGCATGTCCACGGCAATGACATCGTGGCCCGCACCCGAAAGCGCCCGGGCCACGGCCGTGCCGAACATGCTGCACCCCACCACGATGATGCGGGCCCGCTTCGCCATCCTAGGCCTCCCTTCCCGGTGCCGCGCCCAAGACGCCCGACTTCACCGGGCCGCTTTGGGCGCGGCCCGCGGTCTTCGGTGCGGTTTCGGGCGCGGCCGCGGTTGCGGCGGTTGTTTCGTTCGTCGTCTCGTCCATGACCGTCATGGTAAGGCTTTAGCGCCGCCTTGGACGGCCCGTTGCCCTCTTGTTCGCAACTTGGCACCTTGGGAAGGGGCTGCTTCGCCGCAGGCGTCCCCCGCCATGGCCGACAGGTGATCTTCTCCGGGTTCGGGCTGTCGCGCAAAGCGCGGGGCGTATCGAGCAAGCTGCCGAACGCGTCCAAAGGGCGAACGATCGAGCCCGCCTCCTCAAGGCATTGATGAGCCCTCTTTCTCTGAGATACCATGTGCCCTGCCGCAAAGGTGCTCGAATCTGGTAGACAGGCTCTCGCCGGAGCTGGCGACGGCAAAGCGCTGCGCGCGATAGGGGGCGTTCCGATGAATGGGAAAACCTACGAATTCGAGGCGGAATTGAAGAAGGTGCCCGACATCGACGGGGCTTATGTGGAGTTTCCCTACGACGTTCGGGAGGAATTCGGGCGCGGACGGGTGAAGGTGCACGCTACCTTCGACGGCGTGCCCTATGATGGAAGCCTCGTGCGCATGGGAACGCCCGGCCACATCATCGGCGTGCGGAAGGATATCCGCGCGGCCGTGGGGAAGCAGCCCGGCGATACGGTGCACGTGACTGTTCGCGAGCGAGCCTGAAGGGGAAGCCATGGGATTGTTTGACAGCTTGAGGCCGGCCGACATCAACGCCGGGGTGCGGGAGTTCCGCGAGACGCCGGGCGCGCGGCTCATCGACGTGCGCACGCCGGCGGAGTTTGCCGACGGCCATATCCCCGGCGCGGTGAACGTGCCGCTGCAGCAGATCGGCTCCATAGCGGCAGCGGTGCCCGAGGCGGCCACGCCGCTGTTCGTGTACTGCCTGAGCGGCGGTCGCAGCGCCCAGGCCGCGGCGGCCCTGAAGCGGGCGGGCTACGGCGATGTGCGCAATATCGGCGGTATTGGGAATTGGAACGGAGAGGTGGAGCGCTAGATGAAGGTCGTCATTATCGGGGGCGTGGCCGGCGGCGCGAGCGCGGCGGCGCGGCTGCGTCGGCTGGACGAGAGCGCCGAGATCGTCATGGTGGAGCGCACGGGCTACGTGTCCTACGCGAACTGCGGGCTGCCCTACTACGTGGGCGGCGTTATCGCCGACCGCGCTGAGCTGACGCTGCAGACGCCGGAGCGCTTCCGCGAGCGCTTCAACATCGACGTGCGCGTGGGCAGCGAGGTGACCGCCATCAACCGGGAGGCGAAGACGGTCTCGGTGCGCGAGGCGGAGACGGGCCGCATCTACGAGGAGCCCTACGACAAGCTCATCTTAGCGCCGGGGGCCGCTCCGGTGGTGCCGGTGGCCGCGTCGCTGGATTCGCCGCGGGTGTTCACCTTGCGCACGGTAGAGGACGCCCTGGCTCTGCGCGCGTTTGTGATCGAGAAGGCGCCGCGCCGGGCCGTGGTAGTCGGCGGCGGCTTCATCGGCATCGAGGCCGCCGAGAACTTGGCGGAGATGGGCGTGGAAACCACGCTCGTGCAGCGGCCCGCACAGCTGCTGAAGCCCCTGGACGCCGACATGGCCGCTTTCGTGCACGCTGAGATGCGCGCCCACGGGGTGCGTCTCGTGCTCGGCGGTTCGCTGGAGGCGGTGGACGAGGAGGCCTGCGGTCTTGTCGTGCGCCTCGGCGACGGCGAGGCGCTACCGGCCGATCTAGTGGTGCTCGCCATCGGCGTGGCGCCCGAGGCGCATTTGGCCGCCGAGGCGGGGCTCGCCCTCGGCCAGCGCGGCAGCATCGCAGCCGACGCGTCCATGCGCACCTCTGATCCGGACATCTTCGCCGTGGGCGATGCCGTGGAGGTGACCCACGGCGTGACGGGGAAGAAGGCGCTCGTGGCCTTGGCCGGCCCCGCCAACAAGCAGGGGCGCATCGCCGCCGACGTCATCTGCGGTCTTAACAGCCGCTATGGCGGCTCCTGGGGCTCGTCGGTCATCAAGGTGTTCGATCTCACCGTGGCGTCCACGGGCCTGAACGAGGCGGCCGCCCGCGCCCAGGGCTACGATTGCGACACGGTTATCCTGTCGCCCGGCTCCCATGCCGGCTACTACCCCGGTGCACGCCCCCTGACCATGAAGGTGGTGTTCGAGAGGGGCACGCTGCGGCTGCTCGGCGCCCAGATCGTGGGGGCCGAGGGGGCAGACAAGCGCATCGACGTTCTGGCCTGCGCCATGCAGCTGGGAGCCGATGGGGTGCGTCTGAAAGATCTGGACCTGGCCTACGCGCCGCCCTACTCCTCGGCCAAGGACCCCGTGAACATGGCCGGCTTCATGATCGAGAACGTGGCCGCCGGCCTGATGAAGCAGGCCGGCTACGACGAGATACCGGCTCTGCGCTCGGCTGGCGCCACACTGCTCGACGTGCGCACGGAAGCGGAATGGGATCGGGGCCACATCGACGGGTTCGTGCACATTCCTCTGGATGAGCTGCGCGACCGCCTGGGCGAGCTGCCGGCCTCAGCGCCGGTCTACGTGACGTGCCAGTCGGGCCTGCGCAGCTACGTGGCCTGCCGCATGCTGGCCCAGCACGGCTTCGACGCCTACAATTTCCGCGGCGGCTACGGCTTCTACCGCGTGGTGGCCGCCGACGGGGAGCCGGTGCGCTGCGCCCGCCCCTGCGGCGCCGAGCGTTAGGGACTGAGCGCCCGCTTCGGATTGATCCTGGATTGCTCCGGGGTGAGAAGGGAAAAAGAGAGGGGGCGACGGGCCCCTGCGCGAAAAGAGGCGCGCCTCGAAGACGGGGCGCACCGCGGCAACTAAGGAGGCTGGCATGGCATTGACCGTCAAGCGTTTTCACGAGCTGAGCCTGGACGAATATCACGAGATGCTGAAACTGCGCTGTGCGGTGTTCGTCGTGGAGCAGCAGAGCCCCTACCAAGAGGTGGACGACGCCGACAAGGAGGCGCTGCACCTGTGGCTGCGCGACGGGGACGGCGCGCTTGCGGCCTATGCCCGGGTGCTGCCGGCCGGCGTGGCCCACGAGACCCCCTCCATCGGCCGCGTCATCGCGGTGAGCCGCGGCATGGGCGCGGGGCGTCGCATCATGGAGGAGGCCATCCGCGTGGCCCAAAGTGAGCTGGGCGCCGACGTCATCACCATCGAGGCCCAGGTGCAGGCCCGCGGCTTCTACGAGAAGCTCGGCTTCAAGCAGACCTCCGACGAGTTCGACGACGGCGGCATTCCCCATATCGAGATGCGCCTGACGCGCTAACCTATCCGGCCGGGGCGGCCCGGGACAAGTTCGACGCCGGCTGCGGCTGGCCGTCGTTCGCGCGTCCGCTGGCTGAAAGCGTCGTCAAGGAGTCGGTGGACGAGTCTATCTCCGGCATGCCCCGCGTGGAGGTGCGCAGCGTTGTCGGAGACAGCCATCTGGGCCACGTTTTCATGGATGGGCCAGTTGAACTGGGCGGCCAACGCTACTGCATAAACGGAAGCGCCCTCCGCTTCATTCCCGCCGACAAGCTAGAAGCCGAAGGCTACGGCTACCTGCGCGATGTCGTGTCTCAATAGGTAGAGGCAACGGGGGCAAGTTGGCGACTCGCATCGGGGCGTCTCGGGCGAAGCTTGCGTTACGGCTTGGTGGCCCGGTGTTCGGGATGCGGCTCGTGTGCGACAATGAGAAAGCTTCGATTGCGAATGAGAAAGGAAGCTTCATGCGCCCCTACGAAGAGCTCATCGTGCCCATTCCCGACTATCCGAAGCCGGGTATCGTGTTTCAGGACCTCACGCCGGCCTTTGCGGACGGCGCGGCCTTCGCCGCCATGGTGGACGACTTGGCCGCGCACTTCGCCGGTGCCGGCATCACGAAGGTGGTGGGCGCCGAGGCCCGCGGCTTCATTGTGGGCGCGGCGGTGGCCTTGCGCCTGGGGGCCGGCTTCGTGCCCTGCCGCAAGCCGGGCAAGCTCCCGCGTACGACGCTGCGCGAGTCCTATGTGCTGGAGTACGGCACCGATGCGCTAGAGATTCACGCCGATGCGCTGACGCCCGACGACGTGGTGCTCATCGTGGACGATTTGGTGGCCACGGGCGGCACCACCACGGCCATGGTGCGCCTTGTGCGCGCGAGCGGCGCGCATCTGGCGGGCCTCGGCTTCGTTATGGAGCTGGCCTTCCTGAGTCCCCGTGCCGTGATCGCCGAGGAAACCGATGCCGAGGTGTTCTCGCTTATAGCCGTGGAGGGCGAGCCGCGAACGTAATCGGCCGGTGGCGCGGCGTCAACGGGTCGGTGTAAGGTGATGAGGCGGGTCGGCAAGTGACTGCGCGCTCCGATATTATGGTCGGGTCGAGGGGCGGTGCCTTCGCATCGCCTGGCCCTGCGAGTTAAGGAGTGACGCATTATGGCAATTCTCTCGAACCCCTTCGTCATGGAAGTTCCCCGCAAGCTGACCGACCGCGAGCTGGCCAACGCCATCCGCCAGGATCTGGTGGGCGAGCTGGAGGCCATCCACGAGTACGATGCCCACATTCTCGCCACTGACAACAAGGACGCCATCAAGGTGCTCTCCGATATCCGCGATGAGGAGCGCGAGCATATGGGCGAGCTTCTCGAGCTGTTGGAGCGCCTGTGCCCCGACGAGAAGGGCCTGCACGACGAGGGCCGCGAGGAAGTGCGCGAGCTGCTCGGCGACAAGAAAGGCAAGTAGGCGGAACCTCGCCCCAAGCGAGAACGCGGCGTCCTCGGGAATTCCCGGGGGCGCCGCTTCGTGTTTGCGCGATCCGTTACTGAACGGGCGGTTCCCTTTGGGGGAAGCTTTCCCCGGCGAGGGCCCTGCGCCTGCCTGCCCCTTTCTGCCCCCTACCCGAGAAACAGCAGGTTCAGCGCCACGTTCAGCGCGAACAGCCCCGCCACGATGAGGGCGAACAGCCCGATGCGGCGCGTATCTCCCACGGCCAGGCCCGTGCGGGGATCGGTGGGGTGATACTCGGGGCTTTCCTTCGCCAGGCCGCCGTAGATTTTCTTGAAGATGATATAGGCCACCACGCCCGAGGCGAGGAACGCCACGGTGGCGAAGAAGTTCGCCACGGGGCTCAGGCACAGGGTGAAGGTGGCGATGCCGAAGGCCAAAGCCGAGTACAGGCGCACGCCCACCTTTCCGCCGCCGATGACGTACATATCGGCCGGACGGCTTTCCACCGGGTACATCTTGCGCAGGCGCATCACGATGAAGCCGAGGAACATGTAGCGGGCCAGGATGAAGATGATGTTCATCTCGATAATGGTGGTGAAGTCGAACTGCGAGAAGACGAGCGACGAGGCGGCGATGGTGAGCACGCCCACATAGGGGCTGCGGCCGGCCTTGTCCACTTTGCGGATGAATTTGGGGAACAGGTTGTCTTCTGACAGCACCCAGAAGCTGCGGGAGCCGCTGGCCAGGTAGGTGTTGTAGATGGTGCACTGGCTCATGATGGCGATGACGAGGAACAGCACCACGCCGGAGTGGCCGAGCACCGTGGCGAAGATGGTGCCGTAGCCGAGCACGTCGGCCGAGAAGCCGCCGTCGATGCCCCATTGCGTCCACGAGCCGGCCGGGTAGGCTGCCAGGCAGGCCAAGGTGGGCAGGATGTAGGACAGGGCGATGAGCGGCAGGGCGATGCGGAAGCCCTTGGCCACGTTGCGGGACGAGTCCTCGTATTCCCCGGACATGGCGGCGATGCACTCGTAGCCGCAGTACATCCAGATGCCGATGGACAGCGAGTCCACCAAACAGCCCATAGGGGCCTCCGGTGCGGCGAAGATGGGGTCGAAGGGGTTGGTCTGCCAGTTGATGAGGCCGAAGACCACGGCCATGCCGAACACAATGAGGATGAGCACCGAGAAGAACGAGCTGATGCGCTCCACCTCGATGAGCCCGACGAGGTTGACCACGGTGAAGCAGCCCACCACCAAAAGCTTCACCACGAAGGTGCCCTCGGCATCGAGGGACAGCAGCTGGGAGGTGTAGCCGCCCACCATGGCGATGTAGGCGCCTGAGGAGATGTAGGTGTCCATGGAGGTCCACCAGCCGGCCTGAAACCCCCAGAACTCCCCGAAGGTCTCCTTGGCCCAGGCGTAGATGCCGCCTTCCCGCGGCAGGATGGCGTTGGCCTCGGCCACGAGCCGGCTGATGGGGCGCGCCCACACGAAGGGCAGCACCATGAGGATGATGAGGGTGAGCCCGGGGCCTGCGGCGGGAATGATCTCCTCGATGCCGAAGGCGCCGGCCGACACGAGGCAGAACAGCATGAAGGCAATGCCGAGCGCACTGATGTTGGTCTTCCGCAGGTTGCCGATGGACCCTTCGGGCGGGGTCGGCGGGAAGAGATCCTGTTCTCCGGCAGGAAACGAGTTGTTGGCGGCCAAGCGCGAACCACCCCCCTTGAAGGCTCGGCAGTAGATGAGGATTGCAGTGTAGTTCATTCCCCCCAAGCGGGTAGGCGCAGACGCACCGCGGCGGCAAGCGGATGAGACGCGGCGGTTGGGGTCAGCGGCGCTTCTAAGAACGCACGAGACCGAGCCCGCAGCCCAAGGGCTGGAGGGCGTCATCGGCAGAGTCGCTGTCTCCCACCGGCAAGGGGAGGCCATCCTCGCCTAGGAATCCCTCGTAGAATTCCCCCTCGCCTTCGAAGAGGATGTCTCCGTCGGCCTGCTGACTGCAGCGGCACAGCAGAATCGTGCGGAAATCGCGGGCGAGAAAGTCGGCGATGAGGCTTTCGGCCTCTGCGACGGCGCCCGCTGCCAGGACAGTATAGGGCTGGGGGAGGTGGCCCGGAATGCCGGCGCGCAGAAGGAGCACCTCGTCGGCGGTGCAAGCGTAATCGAGGCGGATGGTCCCCGACTGCGGCAGTCCCAGCCCCTGGCGCATATGGCGCTCCCGCTCGCTGACGGTGCCTCCGTGGAGTGCGAGGGCACCGAAATACACGGCCGCGCTGACGTAGCGTCGGCCCTGGCGGTCGGTGCATTGCCAGCCGGATGTGTCTATCAGGCCGCCGGTGCGGTCGAAGTAAAGGCTCACCTGCGGCGCCGTGACGGGTACGGCGAAAGGGGGCCAGTTGAAGATGTCGGTGTGGCTCATGGCTTCTCCTGGAGGGGACGGGGCGGCAGGTGCTTCCCACCATAGCGCATTTGTGCGAGGGAAGATATAGTCGCAATAGTCTCATTTTGAGAATTTTCCTTCTATGCAAAACGGGCCCCGCCCTGAAGCGGAGCCCGTAAAATGCCCGGTGATGAAGGCAATACGACGACGATGCGGCTATTGCGCCCCGGCAATCAGGCCGCTGTCGTAGGCTTCGATGAGCCGCGTCAGCTCAACGACCCGCTCGCGCAGGGCCGCGCCCTCGTCGGTGTCCTCCACGCTGCGTGGCGCCTCGTAGCGCTCGATGACCCGACGCTCGGCTACGATATCGGCGTTATCCGCGATGGCCGCCTGACGGCTGGATAGCGGTGTGTTCGCATCCAGGAACAGTCCCTCGGCGTTCGATACCAGGGTGAATCCCGCTAGCCCCGTGGTCTTCTGGTAAGGTGCCGAGAAGCCGCCGTCGATGCAGAGCACGCGCCCTGCGGCCTTCACCGGATCCTCGCCGTCCTTCACCTTCACCGGCACGTGTCCGCAGATGATGCGCGAGGTGGCCGGATCCATGGCGAAGTCCTCGAAGATGCGATCGATGACGGCATCGTCGTCCAGCAGCGTGTAGAAGGGGTTCTTCACTTCCTTGCGGGCGGCCTTGTCGGCGATGAGGTACAGCTCGAAGGTGGCCATCTTGCTCTTGGCGAAGAGCGGCGAGCCGGGGCCGAGCCACAGGTACCACAGCATGTCCAGCCCGCGCTTGCGCTCGGCTTCGTCGGTGGCCAGATAGGCGGCCCGCACCGAGGCGTCCACCATGTCGTAGAGGCTCTTGCCCTGGTAGGTCTTCCCGAACAGAGTGACCTCCATGAGGCTGCCGTCGGCGGCCAAGGGCACGCAGGCGTGCAGCAGCAGGTTGCCGTTTACGATCTTGTACAGGCTGCCGTGGGTGAGGAGGAAGTCCATGTGGCGCTGGAGTCGCTCGCAGCTGGAGAATGCGGCGCAGAGCTGTTCGATGACAGCTTCCTCGCCCTCGGTCAGGCGATAGGGGTCGTCCCAGTCCACGGTGGGGAACACGGTGTCGGTCAGCTCGTATTCCACGCCGTCAACTATCACGGTGTTGCGCTCGCGGTTGATGCGGTGCAGCAGATTGCGGTCGTCCAGGCCGAAGGAAGGGTTCTCGGCGATGAGAGCCGCTTCCACTTTGAACTGGATGATGGCCATGGCCTTCTGGATCTTCTCGGTCAGGCGCGTTTCGGCCTCGGAGAGACCGGGGTTGCCTTTGAGGGCGAAGGCGACGCAGGGATCGTCGCCGTAGGCCTCGGCGGCGAAGCTGGCCAGGGGGCGCAAGTTGATGCCGTAGGCGTCCTCCAGGATGGACAGGTTGCCGTAGCGGGCGCAGATGCGCACGACATTGGCCACGCTGCCGGGTTGGCCGAGGGCGGCGCCCATCCACAGGATGTCGTGGTTGCCCCACTGCACGTCCACGCTGGGGTGGGTGAGGAGCTCGTCCATGATGAGGTGGGGGGCCGGGCCCCGGTCGTACACATCGCCGACGAGGTGTAGCCGGTCGATGGTGAGGTGCTGCGTAAGTTCGCCCAGGATCTCGGCGACGACAATGCCGGCGCCGCTGTCTACGGCCCCCTCGATGAGGGCCCGAGCGCAGGGGCGCTTGGCCGGCGTGGCGGCCAAGAGCTCGCCGATGACGACGGCGAAGTCTTCGGGGACGAACGCGTCGACCTCCACGAGCAGGTGCCGCTCGACGGCCGCCCGCGCCACGGCGGCCAGCTGCTCGATGAGATCGGCGAGCGCTTCCTCGCCGGCATCTTCCAAAACCAGCTCGGCCTTCTCGGCGGGGTAGCACACGGCGGCTGCCAACTCGGCGCGCGCATCGGCGGTCGCGTCGGGGAAGACGGCCGCTACGAGCTCGCGCACGGCGCCGGAGCCGTTGCGCACCAGATGGGAGAACGCATTGTGCTCCCCGTGGATATCCGAGGCGAACAACTCGGTGCCCCGCGGCAGGGCGAGTGCTCCTTCCAAGAGCGCGATTTCCGCCGCCGCTTCCTCGGCGGTGGGGTACAGTTCCGAGAGGGTCTCCAGGTAGGTCGTTTCAGGCGCGTCCATAGATTATCCTCCTTGTTGGACCGCAGGGATTTCGCTGTCCCATTGTATCCGACCCCGACACCGCCCCGTCCGTCGCCGCAGAAACTGCGGAGTCGCTTGCCGTGATACGGGGTGGCGACGGCGTGCGATCTCGCGGGGAGTCGCGAAAACGTGCTGTCGGAGGAGCGTCCCCTAGTACTTTTCCCAGAGCCTCAGCTCCAGGTAGGAGGCGGTGACGCAGGCAATGAAGCCGACGATGATAAGGACGAAGACGATATTGGCGACCTTGGGGCTCAAGAGCGAGAAGCCTTCGCAAACCAGGGGGAAGATGACCCAGACGTAGATCATGGCGGCCAGGCCGATGAAGAAGTCGTTCACGAGCCAGGCCTGGCCGAACACGTTGCCCGGCAGCTGGGAGTTGTCCCAGAAGGGATACTCGCCGGTGGCGGGGTCGGGTTGGTTGATGAGCCAGCCCATGACCAGCTCCAGCACCATGGCGATGACGATGGCCAGAACGAGGGATTCCAGGAACGCGCCCCAAAGCGTCTTGCGATGCAGGATCAGCCGCTCCTTCAAGGGTTCGATGAGCAGGGTCATGAACACGGCGCCGAAGCCGTAGACCCAGTAGGGGTGGTACCACGGGTCGGTCCACACGGCGTAGTCGTCGGCTACGATGCCGAAGCACTGGTCCATCAACCAGCAGTAGGGCATTTCCAGCCAATGGCCCAGGATGCAGCACAGGCAGAAGCACACGATGAGAGCGCGCCAGAACTCCCAGGTGCGGAGCGCAAAGTAGCCGATCTCATCGTGCTCGGTCAGTTTTCTCATATTCGGGAATGCCATGATGCTTCCTCGCTCGGACGTCCGTTGGCTCTAGGGTACTCCCGACTGCCGTCCATCGGCGGTGGCATCTCTCAGCTTTTGACTCACCGTTGCCCGCCCGTTGCCGAATGCGGCGAGAGGCCATGCGGCGCCATGCGCTAGCGGCTGGCCGCGACACCGAGTGAGGGATCGGGTGCGGAATCGGGTGCGGAATCGGGTGCGCGGCCGGGCACGGCGTCGTGGGCGAGACCGGGCGCGAAATTGGAAGACCGAGCGCAGCGCCGCGGGCGAGATCGGACGCGAGTGGTGCAGGCGAAACCGGGCGAGACGGGCCGCGGGTGGTGCAGGCGAGACCGGGCGCGAGATTGGACGGCCGGACGCGGCGCCGCGGGCGAGACGGGCGTGAGCGGAGCCGTGTTTCTGAAATCGCACTTTCTGCGCAGTAAACTCCGCGAAGTAGACATGCGGAGGGGGCAAGAGGCTCGGTGCGCAGGTTTCCGCTTAATGCGAAAGATGCTGACCAGGCGTTTTCCTCCACGTCGCTTCACGATCTCTCGTAGCAGCGGAAAAAGACATCTATCTCGCGGCATTTACTGCACAAAATCCGCTGGTTTGGGCGCACGGGGTGTTTTCGGTCGCGGGATCCGTCAAATCGTGGTACCCTGCGAAACGAAGCTAAGCGCGCCGTGACTGACGGGCAAGCGTGGAAGACCACGGGGGAGCGGCGCGCGATTTCCGCCGACCGTCTGGGCAAGCCGACCTGCGCATTCGCGTGGCGTCGGCTTGCCCTTTTTCATGGGCGGAATGCGGGGAAGTGCCGCGGGGGAATGCGGGCCGTTGCAGGGGCCGTGCGCTTGCGGTCAGGTCAGAGAGAAAGGGAAGTCCGTGCAAGATCTCGTCGAACTGCTGAAGAACAACCCCTACCCGGGCCGCGGCATCGTGGTGGGGAAGGACGTCGTGTACTACTTCATCATGGGCCGAAGCCTTAACAGCCGCAACCGTATCTTCGCCATTGAGCCCGACGGCATCCGCACCGAGGCCCACGACCCGGCGCTGCTGGAGGATCCGAGCCTTATCATCTACCATCCGGTGCGCACCATGGGCGAGGCGCTCGTGGTGACCAACGGCGACCAGACCGACACTATCGTGGAGGCGGGCGACTTCCGTGTCGGCTGCATGGCCCGCGAATATGAGCCCGATGCGCCGAACTTCACCCCGCGCATCTCGGCCATCGTGAACCCTGACGGCACCTTCGAGCTGTCCATCCTGAAGCACGGGGCCGACGACCGCTGCATTCGCGAGTTCTTCGCCTACGAGGGCGTCGACGAGGGCTGCGGCTACTTCATCAGCACCTACCAGGGCGACGGCAACCCGCTGCCCACTTTCGCCGGCGAGCCGATCCCCGTTGCGCTGCCCGCCGCCGACGAGCTGTGGGGCGCGCTCAACGACGAGAACAAGGTGAGCCTGTACGCCAACGTGAACGGCGAGGTCACCCTCTACAACAAGAACCTCGGGGACTAATTGCACGCATCTCAACGGAGGTTGAGCATAGCGAAGATGCGGGGTGTTCTGACCGAGCGAGTTCCGCAGCGACTGGAAATGCCCAGTGGGCATTTCCACAAAGCGAGGACTGTCTGAGCGAATCAGAATACCGCGTAGCTTCGCCCTCGGTGATTTCCAACAACGAAAAGGAGAATCATGAACGAACTGGAACTGAAGTACGGTTGCAATCCGAACCAGAAGCCCTCGCGCATCTATATGAAGGACGGCAGCGACCTGCCCATTCAGGTGCTGAACGGCAAGCCCGGCTATATCAACTTCCTCGACGCCTTCAATTCCTGGCAGCTCGTGCGTGAGCTGAAGGAGGCCACGGGGCTGCCCGCCGCCGCCTCGTTCAAGCATGTGTCTCCGGCCGGTGCTGCGGTGGGCCATCCGCTGACCGACACCGACCGCGCCATGTACTTCGTGGAAGAGGAGGGCGAGCTGTCGCCCATCGCCTGCGCCTACATCCGCGCCCGCGGAGCCGATCGTTTGTGCTCCTACGGCGACTGGGCGGCGCTGTCGGATGTGTGCGATGCTGATGTGGCCCGTTACCTGGCAAAAGAGGTGTCCGACGGCATCATCGCCCCGGGCTATACCGACGAGGCGCTCGAGATTCTGAAGACCAAGCGCAAGGGCTCCTTCAACGTGGTGCAGATCGATCCCGCCTACGTGCCGGCCGAGACGGAGCTGAAGGACGTGTTCGGCATCACCTTCGAGCAGGGCCACAACAACTTCGAGATCAACGAGGCACTGCTGGAGAACGTGGTAACCGAGAACAAAGAGATTCCCGCATCCGCCAAGATCGACATGATCGTGGCCCTCATCACGCTGAAGTACACCCAGTCCAACTCTGTGTGCTATGTGAAGGACGGCCAGGCCATCGGCGTGGGCGCCGGCCAGCAGAGCCGCATCCACTGCACGCGCCTGGCGGGCAACAAGGCCGACAACTGGTGGCTGCGCCAGCATCCGCGCGTGCTCGCGCTGCCCTTCGTGGAGGGCATCCGCCGTCCCGACCGCGACAACGCCATCGACGTGTACATCTCCGACGAGTGGGAGGACGTGCTGGCCGATGGCGAGTGGCAGCGCGTGTTCGCCAAGCGCCCCGAGCCGCTCACCCGTGAGGAGAAGAAGGCTTGGATCGCCGAGATGAGCGGCGTGACCGTGGGATCGGACGCCTTCTTCCCCTTCGGCGACAACGTGGAGCGCGCCCGTAAGTCGGGTGTGGCCTACATCGCCGAGCCCGGTGGTTCCATCCGCGACGACAACGTCATCGAGGTGGCGAACAAGTACGGCATCGCCATGGCCTTCACCGGCATGCGTCTGTTCCACCACTAGGATTAAATCGACTCGACGGGTTAATGACCTTCCTTCGGGGAGGTCATTTCTTTTGCTACACTGGATGCATCGCGGAAGGGAGGTCGGTATGCGGGTGAGGGGCCGGGAGGATCAGGAGCAGCGCGAGCGCGCGATGTTGGCGGAAGATGCGGCGCTGGCCGCCGAGTCGGAGGGACGCGACCGCTCGACGGCGCCCGATGCGTTGCGTACCGATTACCAGCGCGACCGCGACAAGATTCTGCACTCGAAGTCGTTTCGGCGGCTCTCCCACAAGACCCAGGTGTTCCTCGCATCTGAGGGTGACCACTTCCGCACGCGGCTTACCCACACCTTGGAGGTGGCGCAGATCGCGCGCACCATCACGCGGGCACTCGGGTTGAACGAGGATCTCACCGAGGCCATCTCCCTCGGTCACGACTTGGGCCACACCCCCTTTGGGCACACGGGCGAGGCGGCCCTTGCCGGGGCACTCGCACGCCATAGGGGCATCGATCCGGCAAGCTCGCAGGCGGCGCGTCTGTACCGCCACAACGAGCAGTCGGTGCGGGTGGTGGAGCGCATCGAGAACGGCGGCGCGGGACTGAACCTCACCGCGGAAGTGCGCGACGGCATCCTGAACCACACAGGGAACTTGCGCGCCGAGACCTTGGAGGGACGCATCGTGGCCACGGCCGACCGCATCGCCTACGTGAACCACGACATCGACGATGCCATTCGCGCGGGCATCCTGCGCGAGGCCGACCTGCCCGAGGCGACTCACCGCGTACTCGGCGCCGACCACTCGGCCCGCATCGAGACGCTCGTGCGCGACATGGTGGAAACATCGGCTGCCGAGGGCGACATTCGCATGAGCCCGGCGGTGTGGGATGCCATGATGGAGCTGCGGGCCTTCCTGTTCGCCAACGTGTACACCGCCCCTCCCGTGATGGCCGAGGTGGAGAAGGCGACGCATCTCATCGCCGATCTGTTCGACTACTACGCCGCGCACATCGACGAGGTGCCGGCCGATTATCGCGCCATCTCCGACGGCGATGATTTGCGCGCGGTGACCGACTACATCGCCGGCATGACCGACCGCTTCGCCACAAGCACCTATCAGCGCCTGTTCATTCCCCACGCGCTGTCGTACTAGGGATGGGCGGCTATCGGTGCGAGCGGCCGTCTTTCAGGCGGTAGAGCTCATAGGGGCGGCCCACGGCGCCAAAGCGGCAGGCGCGGAAGCACATGCCGCAGTGCCGGCAGCGCTCCTGGTCGATGGAGGGCACCCCGTTAGCGGCGGTGGCGAGGGCGCCGTGGGGGCAGATGCGCTGGCAGGCTCCGCAGCGGCAGCAGAGGCGCTTGTCGATGGCGTAGTAGGTCTGGCGCATGGCGGCTCCGATTCCTGCGGCGGTTAGGGCCGCATTTCGGGAGCGCCCGGGCCGCGGCCGTCGTCGGGGTTGTTGGGGCTGTCGGAGCCGGCGGGGTAGTCGGAGCCGGCAGGTCCACGGGGAATGCTGGGTTTGGCGCGCTGCTTCCAGAGCGCATCCATCAGGCGGGCGGCGGCGAGGCCGGCCAGGGTGCCCACGATGGCACCGGCGAGCACGTCGGTGGGGTAGTGCACGTAGCAGTACATGCGGGAAAGGCCCATAAGGGCGGCGGCTACGGTAACGCCTGCGATAAGCCCGGCGGGTGCGGTGGGCCTGCGCGCGAACCAGAGGGCTGCCGCAGCGGCGAAAGCGGCCGTGGTGTGGCCCGAGGGGAACGACGAGCCGCTCGGCCGCGGCACGATCATGGCCACAGCGGCGTTCACGTCGCAGGGGCGTGGGCGCATGAGCAGGGGCTTGATGGTCAAGTTCGTCACCACCGCGCCGAGCGCCACGGCCACGAGCACGCCGGCGCCGGCTTTGCGGGTGCGGCGGAAGCACAGCAGCACGATGCCGAGGAGAATCCACAGCTCGCCGTGGTTGCTCGTGCTGGTGAAGACCGCCACAAGCGGATCGAGCACGGGGTTGTGCCACGCTTGCATGGCATCCAGTATGGCCAGTTCGTTCACGGGTCTCCCTTCGTTTCCCCACAGCCTACCCGAGAGCGCCCCCGAGGGCAACTCCCCGCTGCCTGCGGCCACCCGATTTCCGTCTGCTCCCTCCGGGTTCCCTTATCCCAACGGAGCGGCAACGGTTCGGTTGAGGCCGGCCACGGAATGGCGACCGCATCTGTGATGGTTCTATGATGGCGCCGTCAAAGGGAGCCGAGGTGACGGGAAGCCGTCAGCGACGACGCTCAACCGATACCGAACCGCCGCTTTTCGCGAAGAGCGGCCGGTATCGTGCGCCATCGCGCTCTGGAGTCCGACCAAGGGAGGTCATCATGTCTGGTTGTTCTCGTAGGCAGTTCATCGCGGGCGGCGCCATCGCCGCATTGGGCGGCACGCTGGCTCTAGTCGGCTGCGCGCCGATGTCCCATGAGGAGGCGCAGGAGAAACGCAAGGCCGGCGCGGCCGGGAGCGCCTCGGCCGGGGCGGCGACCACGGCCATCGGCGAGGGGATGGGCAAGCACGGCACGTTCACTGTGGAGGTGTCCGCCAACGACGGGGCCATCGACCGCATCACCGTGCTCGATTCCCGCGAGACGCCGGGCATGGGGGACGTGGCCATGGAGAAGATGACGAAGTCCATCATCGACGGCCAGACGCTCAACGTGGACACGGTCAGCGGCGCCACGCTCACGTCCATGGCCTTCCTCACCGCTGTGGGAAGCGCCCTCGACGCTTTGGGCCAGGATTCTGAGGAGTGGAAGAACCGCGACTACCAGGCGTGGGAAAGCGACGTGAAGCTGCCCGAGGAGGCCGATGTGGTCGTAGTGGGCGCCGGCGGCGCAGGATTTGCGGCGGCCATCACGGCGGCCAATGAGGGCAAGAGCGTGGTGCTCATGGACAAGATGGGCGTCTACGGCGGCGACACGTGCCTGTCGGGTGGCGAGATGGCCGTGCCCGGCAATTGGATCCAGATGACCCAGGGCGTGGAGGACTCGCCGGAGAACCTCATCTCCGACATGCTCGTGGGCGGCGACAACAAGGGCGACCCGGAGCTGGTGGCCATCATCGCCAACGGCGCGCTCGATTCCGCCAACTGGCTCACCTACGAGGGCGGCATTTCCTGGAAGCACGACCTCATGCAGTTCGGCGGCCATAACATCAAGCGCTCTATCATCCCCATCACCCATTCTGGCTCCGAGATGACCACGAAGCTGACCGACCGCGCGAAGGCCATCGACGCCATCACGCTCATCGACAACACCCAGGCCACCGAGCTCGTTACCGACAGCACCGGCAAGGTCGTCGGCGTGAAGGTGAAAAACCCCGTCACCGGCGAGGAGGCCGAGGTGAAGTGCAAGGCCGTGGTGCTCGCCACCGGCGGCTTCGGCTCGAACGTCGATATGCGCGTGAAGTACAACCCCGAGATGGATGACAAGATCCTCTCCACCGACTCGGTGGCCGCCCAGGGCGACGGCATCGTCATGGCCGAGAAGATCGGCGCCGATACCATCGACATGGAGTACATCCAGACCTACCCGGTGTGCGACCCCGAGACCGGCGCGCTGCTGTACGTGGGCGACGTGCGCCTGGAGAACTACGGCATCCTCGTGAACAAGGAAGGCGACCGCTTCGTGCAGGAGCTCGACCGCCGCGACGTCATTTCCAACGGCATCAAGGCCCAGACCGACGGGGTTGCCTACCTGCTGTTCAACCAGGCGGCCGCCGATGCGACGGGGCTCGTGGAGCAGCATGCCGACGAGTACGAGAACAGCGAGAGCCGCGGCGTCATCGTGAAGGCCGACACGCTCGACGAGGTGGCCCAGGCCCAGGGCGTGGATGCTGAGGAGCTGAAGAAGACCGTGGATGCGTGGAACCAGTACTGCGCCGACGGCAAGGACCCCGACTTCGGCTATAGCGCCGAGATGAACACTATCGAGGAGGGCCCCTACTACCTCATGGCCTGCAAGCCCGCCGTGCACTACACCATGGGCGGCCTGCATATCACGCCTAAGGCCGAGGTGCTCACTGTGGACGCGCAGGTCATTCCCGGCCTGTACGCCGCCGGCGAGGTGGCCGGCCACAAGATGGGCACGAACCGCCTCGGCTCCTGCTCTATGACCGACATCTACACCTTCGGCCGCATCGCCGGCAAGAATGCTGCGAGCTATGCGAAGTAGGCGTTCTCGGTAAAATATCGGTAACTAAGTTGGCGGGGCGCCCTTCTCGGGACGCCCCGCTTTGGCCTATGCGCTATAGTGGGACGCGCTTACCCGGTGGGGCTGCCCCATGTTCAGGAACGCGGGGCAGCCCCACCGGTAAGCGCGTCCCCCGTTCGGGTGCCCCGTTTCGTTTCGGGCGGGTGGCAGCCTGCTCGAGAGGCTCGTTTCTTGGGAAAGGAAGGTGCGCGGTGGAAAACCCCGCTCTGATCGGCGTACTCGTGGCCTTGGTGGTGCCGTTTCTGGGGAACACTCTGGGCGCGGCGCTCGTGTTCCTCATGCGCCACGGTATGTCCGAACGGTTCACGAAGGCGCTTCTGGGCTTCGCGGCCGGCGTGATGATTGCCGCCAGCGTGTGGAGCCTCATCACCCCCGCCCTCGAGGCGTCCGAGGGAGGTCCGGTGCCCGCATGGCTGCCCGTGGCCGTGGGCTTTCTCGGCGGCATGCTCCTGCTTTTGGCTATCGACCACTTCACGCCGCATTTGCACGTGGGCTCCAACGAGCCGGAGGGCCCGGCTTCCACGTTGAAGAAGCCGGCGATGATGATGGCGGCCCTGGCCATCCACAACCTGCCCGAGGGCATGGCCGTGGGCGTGGTGCTCGCGGGCTTTCTGGCGGGGGATGCGGCTATTACGCTCTCGGCCGTGGTGGCGCTGTCTGTCGGCATCGCCATCCAGAACGTGCCGGAGGGTGCCATCGTGTCGCTGCCGCTGACGACCAACGGCCTCTCGCGGCCCCGCGCCTTTATGGCGGGCACCCTGTGCGGCGCGGTGGAGCCGCTCGGCGCGGTGCTCATGCTGGCCATTACGGGACTCGTGACCCCGCTTTTGCCCTATGTGCTGGCCTTCGCCGCCGGCGCCATGATGTACGTGGTCACCGAGGAGCTCATTCCCCAGACCCAGCAGGGTCGCCACACCAACATCGGCACCATCGGCGTGGCCCTCGGCTTCGTGCTCATGATGGTCTTGGACGTGGCCCTCGGGTAGCGAAGCCTCGGGTGCCGCTGGCCTTCAGTGTGCAAAGCAGGCACCGCGCGTTTCGCCGCCTTAGGAAGGGGGAGTCTCGCGATCCTCTGGCTCGGCTGGAGTATCCCCATGTCGTGACGGCGAGAGGACAAGGAAATCGCACGGGCCGGCTCCACGCATGGACTCGTAGGGGCTTACGTTTTCGGAGGCCGCCGCTCCCGTCGATGTTTCCGCGGGCAGACGGGAATCTCACCTGAAAACCCAAGTACGTCTTCGAGTTCGGCAGCTGGCTCCCGCCCGCTGTTTCTGTAATGCTGCTTTTTGTGCAGCAAACTTCGCGAAATAGATGTCTGGTTGTCGAAAAGGCCCATATTTGATCTATTGTGGCCCCGTTCAGCGGTTTTTCGCTCGGCCGAGTCTATCTCGCAGAGTTTAGTGACCAAATTTAGGAAAGAAAGAATCAAACCTTTCCGCACAGAAGAGTGGGCCGTAGAAATCAGGCGCACAGAAAAGCGCCCGTCCCGGAGGGCGAGCGCTTGAGCGAGCCCGAGGGCCGTTCGAAAACATGCGAGCCCGAGGGCCGTTCGAAAACATGCGGGCCTCCGTCGGCCGCCTAGCCCCGCCGCCGTGCACGAGCACCTCGAGGCCGGGGTCCGCCACCGCGCACGAGCGCTTCGGAGCCAGGGTCGCCGCCGTGTGCCGCTGCCCCTAGCCCGCAAGCATCGGCACTGCATACAGCAGGGCCACCACGATGCAGCAGGCGGTTACCACGATCTTCCACGCGCGGTACTCGCGATCCATCTTCGCGGCCTCTTCGGCGCCGGGCACCTCATCGGCGCCGGGCAGGGCCTCGGCCACCGATACCGGCTCGGGCTTGCCGTAGCGGCTCTGGCAGATGAAGAACACCGCCAGCCCGATCACGCACCAGGCAGCGCCCACCACCAAAGGCTCGGTACCCAGCTGGCTCATCATGACGGCGTAGATGACGATAGACACCGGTACGCCCACGGCCACGCCCGGCACGCGGAAGGGTCGGGCGAGATCGGGCATGCGCCGGCGCAGTCCCAAAGCCGCCGCGATGCCGATGATGTAGTAGAACAAATCGGCGAACAGCGACAGCGACGCGATGAAATCCAGGGTGGAGGTGGCCACGAGCAGGATGGACAGCGCTCCCAGGGCGATGATGGCCACATACGGCGTGCGGAAGCGCGGGTGCACTTTCGCGAACACGCGGGGCATGGCGCCGTCGCGGGCCATGGTGAACAGGTAGCGCGGCGGGACGGCGATGGAAGCGTTCAGGGTGGAGAAGTCGCCGCCGAAGGCCACGCCCAGGGCCAGAAGCAGCAGCGGCAGCCCCAGAATACCCGCCGACATCATGGCCTCGGCGTAGGGCGCGGCCGCCTCGGCCAGGCCGGGGATGGCCTCTACCGGTGTGATGCCCACGAGGAACCACTGGAAGGCCCCGTTCACGGCGAAGATGATGAAGGGCGCGAGCTTCAAGGCGCGGGGGATGTTGATGGAGGGGTAGCGAATTTCCTCGCCCATGCCGCAGCAGGTCTCGAAGCCGGCGAAGCACCACCAGATCATGGCCACGGCGGCGATGAACCCGAATGCGTCCATGGAGCCTAAGAAGGTCGGCGCTGTCACAAAGGTGGGCAGGCTCACCTCGGGGATCATGGTGAGGAACCAGATGACGGCCACGCCCCAGAAGAAGAACATGAAGCCGTTCTGCAGACGACCGGTGATCTGCACGCCGCGCACGTTGGTGACGATGAACAGCACGAGCGCGATGCAGGCCAGCACTACGTCGGGGACGGGCAGCTCGATGCCGATGGCAAGAAAGACGGTCTTGAAGTAGTAGGCGAAGGCCAGCGACTCGCCGCCGGTCACGGCTACGAGCGAGATGATGAAGTTCCAGCCGGCGAGCATGCCCAAGGGTCGGCCGAGTCCCAGGCCCGCGTACTGATAGGTACCGCCGGCATAGGGGAGGGCTGCGCCCATTTCCGCGTACAGCAGCGCCGGGTAGATGGAGACGAGCATCGCCACCAGGGTGGCGATGATGACCGCCGGGCCCATGAGCCCCACGATGTTGCCGCCGGTGGTGAACAGGCCCACGCCGATGACGGTGCCCACGGTGATGGTGATGGCCTCGCGCAGACCGAATTGGCGGCGCAGAGTAGGGGGCGTGGCGGCAGGGTTGTCGTTGTCGTAAGGTGCGCTCATGGTGGTTCCTTCTTCTCGATGCGCGGTACGGGCACCTTGGGCGGACGCGCGGCGCGCTGCTCCCGGCCAAGGCGGCACCATCGACACGGCGATAATGCTGCCGATACTATAGTGCTCTACTGTAATAAAGTAAAGGGAGACGCTCAGTGTTAACGAAAGCGAAATCGGTTGCAGATCCGCCCGAGCTCCTTCTCGCTTAATTTTGAAGCCAGCGCTCGCTCTCGTCGTACCACATGAACAGCTCGTAAACCCGCAGGCTCGGCGCGATGAGGTAGGTCTCCGGCGAGAAGCCGGCGGCGGGACTCTCGCCGTTCATGACGGCAGTGCCCAGGAGCATATCGGGGGTGGCGGTGCTGCGACGGTGCTTGGCGGCCATGCGCGCGGCCTCGGCGGGGTGCTCGTCGAGCCAGATTTGCGCCTGGGCCTCCACGGAGGGCATTTCCCCGAGCAGGGCCTCGCGGCGCAGGGCGCGCAGCTCGTCGATGCGATCGTAGCAGGTGAGGGGCACCCGGGGCGTGCGTGTGCCCTCGGTGACGTAGAGGCGCACGAGTTCCATGGGCATGAGGCGCGCCAGATCGCGCACGCCGGCGTTGAACTCCCGGGACTTCCGCCATGTGGAACGGGCGAAGGCTACTTCAGTGGTAACCATGAGGGCTCCTTTTGTCGTTTTCGCTGCATTTGAAGCCAACGTGTCCACTATAGCACGCTCGAAACGCGTATTCTGGCTTGAAAAACACGACTTTGGGACGGAAAGCGGCACAAAAGAGGTGTCTCCGTATTACAGCGACGGCATTTTCCCAGGTAGTGTATGACAAGGAAGCGGAAAGGGCGCTCGTGTGGTACCAAGGTCGTGCTTTCCAAGCCAAAAAACCGAAATCCAGCACGCGATGGCTGGATTTCGGCAGGGAGGGCTGGGAAGTGAATCGCAGGGGGGCGTTTTCGAGAGCGCCCCTTCGCGACGAGGCAGCCAGCTCGCCTTAGGCAGCGCCGGCCAGCAGCTTGGCCACGTGGCGGCCCTCAACGGAGCTGCGGCCGCAGGCCACGCCCACGATGTACTCGGGGTAGTTGCCGCTGAAGAAGCTGCCGGATACGTCGCCGGCCGCATAAAGGCCCTCGATGACGTTCAGCTCGGGATCGAGCACCTGACAGTTCTCGTTGATGCGCAGGCCGTCGATGGTGGTGAGCAGGCTTCCGCCGAACCAGCAGCCGTAGAAGGGTGCCTGGCGAATGGCGGACAGGCGGTAGGCCTCCTTGCCGAAGTCCTCGTCCACCTGCTTGTCGAAGAACCCGTTGTAGCGCTCTACCTCGGCGAGGAAGTTTTCCTTATCCTGGTCGGCGAAACCGAGCATATCGGCCAGCTCCTCCAAGGTGTCGGCCTTCATGAGAATGCCGGACTCCTGGGAGGCGGCGGTGTACTCGTCGAAGGTCATGCCCATCTCGATGTAGGGCACCACGCGCGAGCAGCCCACGGTCTCGAAGCGCACCATGTCGTCCATCATGTTGGCGTCATACACCTGGCACCACACGCCGCCGGGCTGGTAGGTGGCGGCAAAGCAGACGAAGTCGTAGGGGGTGGACTCGTTGGCGAAGCGCTGGCCGCGGCGGTTCACCTTCATAAAGGGCTGGCTGCCGATGTTCTCCTGGAAGATGTTGCCGCGGAAGACCGCCGCTTCGTCCGTGCCCTCGTAGCCGGCATCGACGCCGGGGGCCACCGCGCCGCGGTCGAAGATCATGGGAGCGGCATCGATGTCCTTAGAGGCTCCGGCCCAGAGTCCTGCCCGAATGCCGTCGCCGGTGCAGGTGGGGTTGAAGCTGGAAGCGGTGCAGCAGGCCACGGCGGCCGGCTGAAGGGCGCGCATCATGACGGGGTTGGCCGCATAGCCGCCGGTGGCCAAAAGCGTGTTCTTGGCGTTGATCTGCTTGTAGCCGTCCTTGGTCTTGAAGATGGCGCCGGTCACCGTGCCCTCGCCGTGGAGCAGCTTCACCATCTCATGCTCGAAGAGGATGTCGCGGCCCTGGCCGGAAAGCCGCTCGGCGATGACGTCGTTGCGCATGGGCGGCACGTAGGAGGGCTCCCACAGGTGCTGCACATAGGGGACGTAGTAGTCAGTGCCCCCGGTGGCGTGGGCGGGCGGCATATCCAGCATGACCTCCTTGCCCTGATCCTTCATGACCTCGGTGACCCAGTCCACGTACTCGGCGCTCTCGTCGATCCACATTTTGATGAGCTTCTGGTTGCACTTGCCCGAGGCATAGCGCGTCAGCTCGTTCAGAAGCTTCGGCTTGTCGATTTCCACGTTGTTCGCCTTGGCGTAGGCCGTGTCGACGCCGCCCAGGTACTCGCGGGTTTCGGGCACCTGGTTCGCCTTGTCGCAGATGATGAAGTTCAGTCCCAAGTCGGCCGCGGCGCCGGCGGCGGCCAATCCCGCCGTACCCGCGCCGATGATGAGGAAGTCGGTGTCCAGGGTCTCTGCGATATCGCCCTCGGCGACTTCCGGCTCAGTGCCGAGCCAATCGGATGCGGCCGCAGCATCGGTTGCCGCACCTGTTTCGCCGAGGCTCTTCTCGGCGGGAGCGCTCGGAGCGCAGCCCGCAAGGCCCAGGGCGCCGACGACGGCGGCTCCGGCGGCTCCGAGGCCGAGGAAATCGCGGCGATTCATGCTCATGGTTTTGTTGCTCATTGGTCCCTCCTGTCGGTGATACTCGGGCGCGCCGCTCTCCTGCCGCTTCGTCTCGTACGGGCGGGGCGAAGCGCGCGACGCAAGGGCACCATAGGAAAATGCGAGGGCGCTATCTATCGCCCTCTGGCGGCGATTGGAGAAATCACCCTTCTGAGGTGATGCCGTTATCAGGGCTTTTCGCGAAGGGCGGGGGAGGGGCAGCGGTATACTCTTCCGAGGAAAATTCACGTGGCGGTATTCGCGCTGCGTGGCAGCCTGCTTGTTTTTCGCGGAGTCGGGGGGGAATTTGGTGAAGAGCGCGACGGCTCGGGGGAGAGCCTTGGCATCGCTGGGATATATCGAATCTGCTTTCAAACTGCGCTATATGGGCATCGGGCTCGTTTGGGCGTGGCTGTACTGCTCGTATTCCACTTCGGCGCTGTTTTCCGAGCGCCAAGGGCAGTCCATAAACGCCGACGCGTCGTGGCTCGCCTCGGCTGCGGCGGTGGTGATCGTGTTTCTCGTCGGCGGTATGGCTCTCAGCCGGATCCCCCGAACCTCGTCGCTGTGGCTTCCCTTGCGCCTGGCGGCGCCGCTGCTGATGGCGGTTGGCACGATCCTCTCCTATCTGGGGGTGGGCGCTCCGATGCTTTCGGGCGCAGGCGGATTGCTGACGGGCGTGGGCTACGCTCTGCTCAGCTTGCTGTGGGCCCAGGCCCTCATGGTGCTCGACATCGAGGAGATGGAGGTCGCCATTCCCCTCTCTTTTATAGTGATCGTGCCGTGCGTAGTGGTCTTTCCCCACCTGCGGGGCTTGTCGGGGCTGGCGGCCACGGTGCTGCTGCCCTTGGCGTCGGGGGTGCTGCTTTTGCTGTGCGCCCGCGACGGCGAGGCGGGGGAACGGGCCGAGGGCTCCTCGCGCAAAGGGGATCTGCCGTGCGCCGAGCTTTGCGTGGATGGGAATCGCGCTGCGCGAATCCCGATCGAGCGATCGTGGCGCGTCTATTTTCTCCGTGTAGTTCTCGTGCTGGCGGTTCTCTATGTGTCGGTGGGTTGGCTCTCCTCGCTTGCGGAAACGCGCGACGGTCTTCACGAGCTCGTTGATTTCGATGTCGCCATGCTCCTCTCTAGCTTGGCCAGCGTGGCTTTGGGGGTGACCATCGTTTTCTTCTCGAAGAAGGTGAGCTTCTCGGGCCTGTTCCGCTGGGCGGTGCCCTTCGCCGTGGTGACGCTTGTGCTGCGCGAGATGCCGGGTTTGTGGCCGGGATTCGCCGCCAGTGCCATTGGGGAGACCTTCGATTCGCTCATCCAGGTGCTCGTCTATCTCTTCGCGCTGACGCTCGCCAAACAGGGGAAGGTGCCGGCAGCCCTGGGCGTGGGGCTGCTCAACGGCGCGGTGCAGGCGGGGGTGCTCGTGGGAAACGTTGGCGGCGAGCTGTGCGTTGCCGCGGGCGTGCCGCTTACCACGGTGGGACTGCTGCTCATCTGCCTGGTCTCGTTTGCCGGCGTCGTGGCGCCTTCCGGCGAGCCGGCCGAAGATGCCGATCAGCTTGTCGGGGCGAACGCAGTGGAGCGTGCGCTGATGGAAGGCTGCCTGCGCCTGCAGGAGCGCTTCGGCCTGTCCGATCGCGAGACCGAGATAGCGTTCCTCCTGGCTCAGGGCCGCAGTCGCCCCTATATTCGCGAGAAGCTGTTCATCTCGAAGAACACGGTGGCGACGCATATCAAGCACATTTACCAGAAGCTCGGCATTCATTCCAAAGAGGAGCTCATCGACTTGGTGACGGCGGTCGCTTCCCAAGGGTAGCGGCGCGTAGGCTTGGCCCCGCATCTTCGCAGCCTTCCGGGCTGCCGGTTGCAAAATGCGCAGGGGCTATTCCGATAATCTGCATAGCCGATTCCCTTTGTGAATTGCGCGAAAGGGGGCCGCGCGGTTACTATGGTCTCAAGAGGAAAAGCGGACGTGCCGCGCCGAGGGCGCTGGCCTTAAACGAAGGAGACCCTTGTGGACAGCAAGCGCGTTATCGAAGTGAAGAGGAACATCCTGGCCGCCAACGACGAGGCCGCCGACGCCTTCCGCGCCGCGCGGGCCGAGGACGGCACGTTCTTCGTGGACGTGATGGCGAGCCCGGGCGCCGGCAAGACCACCATCCTGCTCGCCATCATCGCCGAGCTGCGCGGCCGCGGCGTGGAGGCGCTCGGCGTCATCGAGGCGGACCTCGAGAGCGACGTGGATGCGCTCAAGATCAAGGAGGCCGGCGTGGAGTCGGTGGAGCTGAACACCCGGGGCGTGTGCCATGTGGAGATGGGCATGGTGGAGATGGCCTTCGAGGCCTTCGACGGCTCGCGGTTCGACTACCTGTTTTTGGAGAACATCGGCAACCTCGTGTGCCCGGCCGACTTCGACACCGGGGCCCACACCCGCGTCATGCTGCTCTCGGTCCCCGAGGGCTGGGACAAGGTGATGAAGTACCCGCCCATGTTCGCCGCCGTAGACGCGCTCATCGTCACCAAGTGCGATTATCTGCCCTTAAACGAGGACTTCGACATGGACCGCCTCAAGGAGCAGGCGCGCCTTCTGAACCCCGCGCTCGACATCTTCGTCACGAGCGCGCGCACCCACGAAGGCATCCCCGAGCTGGTGGACTGGCTTCAGGCCCAGCGCGCCGCGAAGGTGAAGTAGCTTTTCGCCGACCCCATCCGAGCCAACCTGTGCGCAGGCGGCCCGGGCTCCCGCGCCGCCGCGCCGCCCCAGTGCCGTCCCGAGCGCGGCCGGCGGGTATTCCCGCGGCTGTCGCCCCGTTCTCGAAAGGATATGCCCATGTGCACCAACGGAGTGAACACCTCCCAGTTCGAGTCGATGATCGATATGGCCGACGACTACGTGGCCGTGGGGTACCGCTGGACCCACAAGATGGCCCACATGGCCGAGGACGGCGGCTTCGCCAGCGCGTCCGAGAAGCTGCACGCCGCCCAGGCGCTCTTGGCCGACGCCCGCGCGCTGCTCGACGAGGCCAAGCTCTGCGTCGAGGAGGGCGTCACCGTGAGCAACGGCATCACCGCCAAGCGGGTGTAGGCTACAGGCTAGTAAGCAGCTCCAAGCGGGGCATGATGTCCTCTTCGATATCGTCGGCAATATAAGGGGTGGCCTTGTAGCCCTCGCTATCGAGGCGGTTTCCTTCTTCACGGAGTGCCGGGAGGGCATGCTCGGCGAAGGTGCCTGCTATGTCGCGCAGCAGTTTTATGCCCACGCCGAGTTGCTCGGCCAAGATTGCGAAATCCGCGACCGTCACCTCTTCGATATCGCTGTGGCTCCCGATGGCCATGCCCATCTCGCGCGAGAAGCGCGTGAAATAGGTCGTGCTCACTAAATCGTAGGCAGGCGCCAGCGCGAATGATTTCCAGTCGGGGGCATAGAGAATGGACATATTCTTCAAGTGGTTATCGCAGTTGCCGATGAGGTAATTGAAGAGGACGAGGCTCGCGAAGGCACGGAGGTCTCGCGCCGGCTCCGCGGAGCGCCGACGGAGAAAATCGGCAATGACGCTTACGCTGCTGGGCTGGAGCTCGCGGTACTTCGCGTGGGGCAGCAGTCCAAAAGCCTGAGTGAGGTCTTCCTGGTGGCGACGTGCCGGAGCCGCAAGACCGTCGATGCTCTCGCGTGAGGCATGAAGCCGGTCGTAGCGCTCGACGCAGATAATGGGTTTTAGGGGGCTGATGAGGGCGGTGCGAGCCACGCTAAGCCCGCAAGCGGCCGCGCAGGTCATCGAAAGATGCTCGACCTGCATGAGATCGGCAAGATCGTCTCGGGCGAACTTGACGATGTAGTTCGAGGGGGCGCCTCCCGAGGGCTGGTACCAACCCTCGTCGATAGCCGCTCGGGGGTCGTGGAACAGTCCGCATTTGTTCTGAGTTCCCGCAAGGGAAAGACGTGCCGTTTCCAGGGACAGATCGACTTTTCCCGGCTTGCCGGCCATCTCCTTGATCTGGCTGAGGGGCACGGGCTGGTAAGAGCGCGTCTCGGCGTAAGAAGCGGGATTGATGATAATGTCGCCCAGACAATCGAGTCCGCAAGAGGCGAGCATGGCGAAGTAATCATCGGTCGGTATACCGAGAGTGCGGCAGAGGTTTTCCAGGGCCGCCCCCTCGGGTAGCAGGCCGCGGAAGTAGGGGGCGAGCTCCTCTTCGGCATAGGCCTCGGCACGCAGGGGGAGGGAGAGCGAGACAGGAGCGGCCTCGGAGGAGGCCAGATAGCCCTCATCGTAGCGAAACGAGACGGCCCCTTCCCGGCGACTGAGCGTTCCGATTGGCATAGGCCCTCCGAGCGAATCGCGGTAGATAGTCAGCTCCATGCCTATTCGCCTCGCTTTGTGATCGTGATATCGAGGCCGAGGGTGCTCAGCACCTTCAAGGCCTTCTCAAGCTCCGCCGTTTCCTTGCCGTTTTCTAGGTTGGAAATGAAGGAGAGGCTGACGGCGCATAAGTTTGCCACCTCGGTTTGGGTGAGTTTTTGGCGTTTCCGCTCGGCGCGGATGGCTGCTCCAAGGTCTTTCGAGGTGTAGACGGGGCTCATGGCTCTCCTTTAATTTCTGCGTACGGCGTAATTATCGCAGAATGAGACAAAATTTCTGCGTACGACGAAATTTCTCATAAAAGCGTCGAAATTCGTGCGTACGCAGAAATTCCAGGGGCCTTCGGTCGCCCGTTGCGAGCTATCTTGCGATCTCGATGGCGTCGCCGGGGGCGATGGTACCGCCTTCGATGACCTTGCAGAACACGCCCTCGCGGGGCATGATGCAGTCGCCCACCTGGTGGTAGATGGCGCAGTGGGCGTGGCACTGCTTGCCGACCTGAGTCAGCTCCAGCACCGCGTCGCCGCAGGCGAAGCGCGTGCCGATGGGGAGGCTCTTCAAGTCGAAGCCCTCCACGACGATGTTCTCGCCGAAGGAACCGTGGCCCACGTCGGCCCCGCGCGCCTTGAAGGCTTCGATCTGCTCGTAGGACAAAAGGCTCACCTGGCGGTGCCACGGCCCGCCGTGGGCGTCGCCCTCGATGCCCCAATCGGGCTTCAGCTCGATGGCGTCCTGCTCGGTTTTCTGGATTCCCTTGATGCTGCTCGTGCATACGGCTTTGACAACGCCCATGATGCACCTTTCTCGCTGGCGACAGGCCGTGCGCCACTCTCGACCCGCCCGGTGCATTGGACATATCCCCGGCCCGCTGCACGACGAGAGGGGGAAACTTCGGCGCGGGAAAATTCTAGCGAATTCCTGGAATATTCGCAAGGGAGAATAATAGGGCCCGCACGCCTATCCGCACAGTCCGCAAGCCACAAGCAATATCACGAGAAAGGCCACGTTCAGCAGGGTGAACAGACCGAGAAAGCGGCCAGTTGACAGCTCGGGCACGTCGCGCGTTTGGGGAAACACCTTGCGCACGCTGGTGAAATGCTGAAGGGTGATGAGGCTGGCGAGCGAGCCCACAAGCGTGCCCGCGCCGCCGATGTTCACGCCGACGAGCAGAGGCTGCCACGCGTCCGTGAAATGCGACAGCAGCACGGCGGCGGGCACGTTGCTGATGACTTGGCTTGCGCCGGCGCTGATAACGAGGCCGTGATCGTCCATGAGCGGGCCGAGCCACGCGGCCAGTTCGGGAATGCGGGCTAGGTTCCCCGCGAACACGAAGAAGCAGGCGAAGGTGGCGAGCAGCGACCAATCCACGGCGGCCAGCGCCCGGCGGTCGAGTGCGGCGAGGGTTGCCGCCACTGCCGCGACGGCCACGGCGATGGGCAGGACGCGGAACACGGCCAGCAGCGTGAGGGCCAGCAGCACGCCGTAGGCGCCGAGACGACGGCGACTGAGCGGCATGGGACGGCGAGGGACGGGCGCGGTTGCGGGTTCGGCGGCGGCCCCGATGGCGGCACGAGCCGCAGGTGTCGAGGAGGCGGGAGCCTTCGCCGTGGTTATGCCCCGGGTCGCCTCCGCGCTTGCCTTCTTCCTGCCGGGTCGCCCTGCGAGCCACCAAGTAGCGGTAACGACGCCGACCACGGATACGGTGAAGGGAAGCGCCATGGTGCGCAGGAAGTCGCCGAGGTACAGCCCGTAGTACGAGTACAGGTACAGGTTCTGCGGATTGCCGAAGGGCACGATCATGCCGCAGAGGTTCGCCGCCAGGCTCTGCAACACGAAGACGGCCGGTATCAGCCGTGCCCGCCCCGCGCCCACGAGGGTGGCGGCCGACAGCGGCAGCATCATGATGAGGGCCATGTCGTTGGTGGCCACGCACGAGAGTGCCGCTGTGGTGAGTACGAGCGCAAGCGCAAGGGATCGCGGGCTCCCGAATCGCGCGATGACGGTTCGGGCCGCGCGGTCGAAGGCGCCCATGAGCCTGAGAGCGCTCGCTACGGCCAACACGCAGAACAGGCAGCCGAGCGTCTTCCCGTCGAAGTATCCCAGATAGGCCCCGTCGGGCGGCACCGCCACCATGGAGGCTACCGCCGCCACGGCCGACACCGCAAGCACGGCATGCTCGCGCAGAAACGCGATGGGGGATAGCGGCTTCAAGGGACGGCCTTTCAACGGGAGTTTGCCAGCGTCGGTCAGTATACCTTACGGCCTCTGCGCGTTGGGGATCCTTCTCTTACTGCAAGGAAAGCGCGGCATACTCCTCATCGGTGACGGGCTCGCACCACTCGTTCGCGCAGGCGGTGCCCGGAGCCTCGAAGGCCACGTGGCTCATCCAACTGTCGGCGGCCGCGCCGTGCCAGTGCTTCACATTGGCGGGGATGACCACCACATCGCCGGGCAGAAGCCTGCGAGCCGGCTGGCCCCATTCCTGGTACCAGCCCTCGCCATCGGTGACGAGCAGGATCTGGCCGCCGCCCTCTTCCGCATGGTGGATGTGCCAGTTGTTGCGGCAGCTAGGCTCGAAGGTGACGTTGGCCACGAACTGAGTTTTTTCCGGGTCGGTCAGCGGGTTTAAGTACGACTGCCCGGTGAAGTACTGCGCGTAGGCGTCGTTCGGGCCGCCCAAGCCGAAGATGCCGCCATGGGACGTCGGGCTTTCGGTGCCGAGCGCATCGCGGCCGGCGGTCTGGACTACTTTGGTCATGGGGGATCCTTTCCGTTGAGGGCTTGGTTCAACGGTATAACTTCGAGTAAACTCCAAGTCAAGCAAGTCTTCGACGCCTACGCGGCCGGCACAAGCGTGCGGGCGAGCAGCTTGCCGGCCAGCACGCCGGCTACGCAGAGGACGACGCTGGCCAGGGCGTAGCCGCCAGCCATGGCCCATTGGCCGCCTTCGATGAGCTCCAGGGTCTCCAAGGAGAAGGTGGAGAAGGTGGTGAAGCCGCCGCAGAGGCCCACTTTCAGGAAGAGCACCGCTTCGCGGGGCAGAGCGGTCGGGGCGAGGGATGCGGCTTCTGCGACTGCGCCGATGACTACCGAGCCGGTGAAGTTGATGAGCAGGGTCACGAGCGGCAGGCCCGATGCCAGAGGAATGAGGCCGAGGCCATAGCGGCTCACCGCGCCCACGAAACCGCCCGCCCCCACGCACAGTACGCTCATCATGATGTTGCCCTTTCCCCATCGTTTCCGTTTTCGCCAGTATAGGCGATGGGCGGCTGCAAGAGCGTCTGCGGGCGCTGGGCGCTCGGCTGCCGTGTGGCTGGAGGACGGTTGGCGTGCAGCCGACGGGTGGTGGTCGCACGGCTTGCAGACGGTCATGGGGTCTACGGAGCGTAGGTTGCCAGGGCGGTCACGAGCGCCCATAATCGGCGGCGTTCAACATCCAGAACGTTCAACATTCGGAAGAAGGAGCACCCCATGGGCAAGGACCACTTCATCAGCTTTATGGCCTACGTGACCACTGACCAGGTGTTCTTCCGCAAATTGTACCCCGAGCAGACGGCCGATGCCCGCTTCCCCTACCGCGGCTCCGGCACCATTTTCGCCTACTGCAACCGCCACGGCCTGTTCGCCTGCCGCACCCCGCGTGTCCAGCGCAAGAGCGCCGTGCGGTTGGTGTAGAAAGGGCGTAGTCGATTGAGCTTAGAACGTGATACCCGTTATAGAGTGTGATCGCCTCGTCAGGCGACGTCCTTTATCAGGCATAGATTGTCGATGGGAAAAGAGGCGTTTGAATTTGAAGGGGCCGTCGGCCGTTGCCAGCGGGGTCATCCTGATATATAACGCTGTCATGGAAAGACGGTCGGAAAGGGCGGGGTCGGATGACGAAGGAGACGCAGAGGCAGCCGCAATCGGTAGAGCACGGCATTCCGCCGGTGTTCGATGGACGGTCGGAGGTGCTCGTGCTGGGCACGATGCCTTCGCCGAAATCGCGGGAGGCGGGGTTTTTCTACGGCCATCCGCAGAATCGGTTCTGGCGCGTGCTGGCGGCGCTGTTCGACGAGCCGGTACCCGAGGGCAACGCCGAGCGCACCGATCTGCTGCTGCGCCACCATATAGCGCTGTGGGACGTGCTCGCCTCCTGCGACATCGAGGGCGCCTCCGACGCTTCCATTCGCAACGCCCGGCCCAACGATCTCTCGCGCATTCTGCATGCGGCTCCCGTGCGGCACGTGTTCTGCACCGGCGCCACCTCGGCGCGGCTCTACGGGAAGCTGTGCGAGCCCGTTTGCGGCATCGCGGCCCAGAAGCTGCCTTCCACGAGCCCGGCCAACGCCGCCTGGTCGCTGCCGCGGCTCGTGGAGGCCTACCGTCCCGTGGCCGAGGCGGTGACTTGCTTCGAGCCACCGGTGCTGGATGTGTCCGCAGTGGTGGCGCTGGAACGGGCCATCGCCGCCGCCGGCACGCCGCTCGACAGACTCATGCGCCGCGCGGGCCGCTTTCTGGCTTACGAGGCGCGCAAGATGCTGGAGGGGAGAACGGCTGGCGGGAACGTTGTCGCAGAGAGCGCCCCCGCGGGTGCCGATGTGCCGCCAGTCGCCGTTGGCGCCGCAGCGGGCTTCGATGCGCCAGCGGCAGCCGATGGCGCCCGGCACAGGGGCTGCCGGCGCGAGGGCCCGGTTGTCGTCTTCTGCGGCAATGGCAACAACGGGGGAGACGGCTGGGTGGCCGCCGAGTACCTGGATCGGTGGGGTATCCCGGTGCGCGTGGTGACGGCGCGGGCATCCGAAGACCTAACGGCCGAGCCGGCGCGCTCGGCGGCGCTTAGGGCCCGGGCGGCCCTGGGCGATCGCGCCGCCGTGCTCGTCGCGCCCGATGACGGTGAGGTTGCCGATCTTCTGGCCGCATCGCCCCTCGCCATCGACGCCATTCTCGGCACCGGCTTCTCCCACGATGCAGTGAAAGCTCCCTTCGACAGATGGATTCGCGCCCTGAACGACGCCCGCGTCCGGGGCACCGTGGTGGTGGCCGCCGATGTGCCGAGCGGTCTTTCGGCCCAGACGGGTGCGGCCGCCGCCGACACGGTGCGCGCCGACGTCACGGTCACTATGATCGTTCCCAAACCGGGATTGTACATTGTCCGCGATCAAGGTTGCGCTGGGCGAGGCGGTGCCGAGGGCGAGCCGCTCGCCGTGCAGGTGCCTGGCGGCCAGGCGGGCGCAGCAACCGCCCCGCTCGTTCCCGCGCCCTGTTGCGGTCTCATTCGCGTGGCGCCCCTTGCCTATATCGAGCCGCTTCTCGAAGCCGCCGCGGGCTAACCGCAGCGGTGCCCCGGTGCCGTGGCGGCCCGTTCGCTCCGGCTCGTTGCGCTCCTACCGGTGCTCTTTCCGCACGCCGTCGGGAAGGCCGGCTTCGGGGACGTGCAGGGTGCCGGCCTTCTCGCGGCGGCGCAGGTCCCACAGCATGAGCGCCGCCACGGCCAGCAGCGGCAGGCCGCCCACGATGCCCGTGCACAAGGGTCCCACGAAGGGGCTGCCGCCCGAGATGGAGCAGAGGGTGACGAGGTTCACCGACCCGTTCAGCGCGCCATGGCCGATGGCCGCCGCGAAGGTGGAGCGTGTGCGGATGGTCACGTAGCCGAGGAACACGGCCAGCGCCACGCACCAGGCGCACATCGCCAGGATGCCGCCCCAAGGCTCGGTGGGATATCCGGTGCCGTAGTTGTGCCCGAGGGCCACGATGGGCGCGTGCCACAGACCCCAGATGACGCCCGTGACCACCAGGGTGGGCACGATGGAGAGGCGGGTCGCCAGCTTCGGCATGAGGTAGCCGCGCCAGCCCCACTCCTCGCCGAAGGTGGTGACGATGTTGAGCGCGGGCGCGATGGCGCAAGCTCCGAGGAGGCTGACGACCATCGCGAGGGGCGCAGCCGCTGCCTCATTGAACGCTGCCAGGGTCGCTGGGTCGGCGCCGTTCGCCATGGCCGCGGCGCGCTGCGCCTCCACGAAGGAGGTGAGGGCGGGATCGAAGTCGCCGGGGAACAGCAGGTAGTACACGGCCCCTCCCGCCAGCACCAGAAGGATCGGCCCGAACCAGGCCACGGCGAACCACGGCAGCGATTGACGGGGCGGTGTCGGCTTCAGCACGCAGTGCTTGAATCCCTCGCGCGTCACCACGCGCGTGAGCACCACGCCGAGCGCTGGGAAGAGCATGACGAGGGCCACGGCTCCCATGTAGGCCAGCGTCGGCGAGACGAAGTCACTTATGTAGGGCGCCGTACCCGCTGCCAGGGGATGCACCACGAGAAACTCGTAGGCGTAGGTGATGCCGAAGGTGATGGCGAGGAAGATGAGCGCTCGTTTCATGAGGTACCTCCTGGAGCAATTTTGTTCTATTGAAGCTATAACAATTTCTGTTATAATACGAATAGAACAGAAAGTCAAGAGAAAGGGGAGCGCCATGATGCTCGCCGTGGACGGGGCCCTGGAAGAGCCTCTGTACCTGCAGATTCGCAACCAGATCGTGGCCGGTATCGCCACCGGCGAGCTGGAGCCCGGCCAGGCGCTGCCGTCGGTGCGCTCGCTGGCAAGCGACTTGGGCATCAACCTGCACACGGTGAACAAGGCCTACGCCGTCCTGCGCGACGAGGGCTACGTGCGCATGCGGGGCCGTGCGGGCGCCGTCATTGCCGACCCCGCCGCGGCCGATCGCGCCGATGCGGACGAGCGTGCCCAGGTGAAGATGGAAGACGAGCTGTTCAAGCTTGCCCTGGCCCACCGCGCCCGCGGAGGCGCGCGCGGCGCCTTCCTGGAGGCGGCGGCCGCCCAAGCCGCCCGCGCCTACGGCGTGATGGGCGCCTCCGTCGAAAGCGCCACGTCCGGCGCCTCCGCGGCGGACCGCCTCGCAACAGGGGCGTGCGGAATGCCTCTGCAGGGAGCGAGCGTGTAATCGGGCGCAAAATTGCGGAAATGGTGCAAGCCCCGGCTCTGAAGGCCTCTCAAAGGCGGGAACCCCTCGAGTCGTGGCGCATGGTTTCGTTTTTGGTGCAGTTTGGCTCGATTCGACGTTTAGGGGCGACTCGAGATGCACCAAAACCGAAAAAATGCGCCATCTGAGAGCATTCCGTCCGCCACTCGATCCGTGACGCCTCGTTGCATCTGCACCGGGTGCTACTGAGCGAAAGGAAAACCATGATATCCATCGAACCGACCATGATGCTTTTGCTGGGGGTGATCGTGATCGCCCTTCCCCTGACCGGCGCCCTGTTCGCGTTCACGCCCTACCTGATGCCCAAGCGCGAGTGCTTCGCCGTCACCGTGCCCGATGCCGCCCAGGCCGACCCGTATCTGCGTCGCCTCAAGCGCGCCTTTACTGCGAAGGTGCTCGGGCTCACGGCGGTGCTCACCCTGCTCTCCGCGCTCTCGCTGACCTTCGCCTCGCCCCAGGTTTTCATCGCGGTGCTCTGTCCGGCGCTTCTCGTGCTCATGGTGGCAGGCTACGCCCTCATGCTGCGTTCCCGTGCGAAGGTGCGCGCCTACAAGCGTGAGCGCGGTTGGAAGGCGGCCGGGGAGCAGATGACCGCGCTCGTGGCGGACGAGTCGTTTCCCAAGCCCCTCTCGTTGTGGTGGTGCCTGCTGTACGTGCCCGTCATTCTGCTCACGCTCGCCATCGGCCTTGCCGGCTACGGCGCTATGCCCGAGCGCATCCCCATGCAGGTGAGCCTCGACGGTGCGGTGACCCGCTGGGCTGACAAGTCCCCGGGTGTCGTGGCGTTTCCGGTCATCTTCGCCATGTTCATGGCCGCCTGCTTCACCTTGGGGCAGTGGTCTATCCTGCGCTCGAAGAAGGGGAGCGATCCGACATGTCCGGCGGCCAGCACCTGGGCCTACGGCATGTTCGCCCACGCCCAGAGCATCCTCATCCTGGGAATGGGGCTGCTCGCGAGCCTGATCGGCCCGCTCATGCAGCTCGCGTTCGTTGGGGTGCTCACCTTGGCCCAGACGCTCGTGCCGCTTGTCGCCATCGTCGCGATCATCCTCGTGGCAACGCTCGCGGTGAGTGTCGTGTACGGTCAGAACGGCAGCCGTCTCATCGCGCGCATGGAGGCGAGCGATGCCATGGCCCGCGACGACGACCGTTTCTGGAAGCTCGGCATCCTCTACGTGAACCGCGGCGACGCGAGTCTCTTTTTGCCCGAGCGCTTCGGCATCGGCTGGACGATCAACTGGGGCCGCCCGGCTGCATGGGCGCTCACGGCCGGCTTTGTGCTCGTGACCGCGGCCTTCGTGGTGGCCACGCTGCTGCTCACGTAGGCATGCGTCGTTTCACGGCGTTCGAGCGCGCTCCTCGGGTGCTCAAGCGCCGTTCTTGCGGCAGTCGGCGCGGGGGCGCTCGCAGGTCTCGCAGCGGTGCAGGGGGTGTTCCGCTAGCTCGGCTTCCCAGTCGAAGTCGGGCGGCGGCCCAAGCGGCCCGTCGGCCGCGCCGTCGCCGCCGGCCGTCGCGCCTTCGGGATGGCCGTCCCACTGGTGGGCGCCCATGAGCACCCGGCCCTCCTCGTCGAAGGCCACCCCTTCCGCGGCTAGCATCTTGCGCTGCTCGTCAGGGCCGCCGAAGGCGAAGCCCGTGGCCATGCGGCCGTCCTTGAACACCACGCGGTGGCAGGGGATGCATCCCGGATCGGTGCCCGGCTCCGGGTTGCCGTGCAGGGCATAGCCCACGTAACGGGCCGCCCGCGGCGCCCCGATCATACGTCCCACTTGGCCGTAGGTGGCCACCTTCCCCGTGGGGATGCGCCGCACCACCGCGAATACCCGATTGGCGAAATCTCCCATGACTGTTCCTCCCGTCGAAGGACCGCCGCGTCGCCATCAGGGGGGGGGTGCTCCGTGCCCTGTCGAGAGCGACGGGGTGCAGTTGGCGTGACGGCTTCCTGAAGTTTTGCTGTCAGCATAGCGCACTTTGTGGAACAGGGTTAGGCGGGGTGGTATCGTGCGCGGAGAAAACAGCCCGGCCGTGCGGAACCGGATCCAAAGGAAAGCCGAAAGCGCCCCTCGCGCCGGTTCCGCGCAGGCCCAGCCCGAGGAGGCACGCCATGTTCAAAGTTCGCTCAAAGTATTTGCTGCTCATCGCGGCTGCGGTGTGGCTCATCGCCGGGTCGCAAGTCATGCGCATGGGCATCGAGGTCATGGCGGCCGGCGCGGCCCCTCTGTGGCTTCTCGTTATCGGTATTCCCGCGACGTTCGTCGCCTTCCACGCCATGTTCTCGAAGCTCGTGGCCAAGCATGCCGCGCGCATTCACGGCTACGGTGAGGAGAAGATGCACGTGCTGCGGTTCTTCGACGTGAAGGGTTATATCATCATGGCCGTCATGATGGGCGGCGGTATTGCCCTGCGCAGCTTCGGCGTCGTGCCCGGCTGGTTCGTGGCCTTCTTCTATACCGGTCTCGGTACGGCACTCGCCCTGGCTGGCATCGGCTTTGTGCGCCAGTACCTCCATCGCGAAGACGTCGCGCCTGTGCGTTGTCCCGTCACCGGCCACGCCCGCTAGCAAGCGCGGGTACCCCTTCCGAAAAGACAGCCCCGCTGCAAGGGCAACGGGGCTGTCGCGGAGGCTCGCGGCGGCAGAGGGGAGGAGTCTTCGGCCTCTTTTCGGACAAACAGGCTGAATCGCTTGTTGTCGACGGGCTTGCTTAGCATTAAGATGAGACAGCTGTTTTACACAACCCGAATCGAAGGAGTGGGAATGAAACTGAAAGCGAAGATCTTTGCAGCGGCGGTGTGCGCGGTGGCCCTGTGCGTGGCTCTGGCCGGATGCGCTGGCGGCGGTACTGCGGGCAGCGCCGACAACAGCGCGAACTTCCAGGGTACCTGGGTACTCTCCGGCGGCAATGCCGACGGCAAGGAGCTGACGGCCAAGAGCATCGAGGCCATGGAGCAGATGGGGCTGCACGTGTACATCCAGATGAACGAGGGCGGCAGCGCCGTGGTGAGTCTGTTCGGCAGCGATTACGACGGCACGTGGGAGGCCAAGGACGCCACCACCGTGGCGCTCACCTTCGAGGGCGACACCGCCGACGCGGTGCTGGAAGGCGATGAGCTGGTGCTGTCGGTGGAGGGCGACTCCCTGAAGTTCAAGAAGGGCGAGCTGCCGGCGGATGCCGACGCTACCGCTGGCGCCGATGCCGACGCTGCGGCTGCCGAGGCAGGCCAAGGCCAGGAGCAGCAGGCCGAGCCGGAGGCCTAGGACTGTCTCCCTTACGGCGTAAATCTTCGGAGCGCCTAGCCCGCCGCGGATACGCGGCGGGCTTTTTTTGTGCAACTGCACTATGATAGGCTCTGTGGAAAAACTAGGCTTGCACGGGGAAGATTTCGATTTGAGAGACCCAAATCACCGATACGTGATACACTGTTATCGTGCATCATGGGAGAAAAATTCCAGCTAGTCTGTCGATGGGAGCGTGCCATGGATGAAATGCTGAAGGTTTGGGCGATGACATTCGACCGCAGCCCTCAGCCTTTCGGTATCGTCGAGGTGCTCGTCGACGACAGCGGCCGGCCCTACGATGCCGCCTACCGCTACCTCAACCCGGCTATGGCAGCCGTTACCGACCACACCGTGGAAGAGCTCACGGGTGCGCTCATGTATCTCATGTGGGGCGGCGACCCCACGTGGCTCGATCACTTCTACGAGGCAGCCTTTGAGGATCGCGTCGTCCAGTTCGAGTCGCTTTCCGATATGCTGCAACAGTTCTTTCGCGCTGAGGCCTTTCCCGTGGGCCCGGGTCTGTGCGGCTTCACCCTGCAGGATGTGACGAGCTGGATCGTGCCAGCCCAGCGTTCGCTTGACAAAGCCGGCGCCGGCCTGTTTTTCTACGACATGCGCTACCGCCAGCTGCTGCTTACCGACTCGGCTCGCGAGCAGAGTGGGGTTGGCACCAACTACATCAGTCTCGCCGAGTTCATCGAGCTTACTTTCGGCGCCACCGCCGGCGACGACTTGCTCCGCCAGATGGAGAACTTCCTCGACGACCAGACGAGTCTCTACCAGGAGGGCCAGCTGCCCGACGGGCGCTGGCTGCGCATCAGCTTGGACCACACGGGCCATTCGGAGCGCTTCGCCTATGGCTTCGTGGAGGACTTCACGCGCACCAAGCAGGCCGAGCAGAAAAGCGAGCAGTACGTAGAGGTCATCGACAGCCTGGGCGCCGAGAACTTCGCGCTGTATTTGGTGGATCTGGAAACCAACGAGCTGGAAGTATATCGTCGCGGCGAGGACGACACCGCCAACTTTGCCCTCATCAGCGAGCAGGAGGGTGACTATCCGGTCGCTATGGAGCGCTACATCGATACCTACGTGGTGGAAGAGGATCGCGCCCGCGTGCGCGCCGAGGTGGGGCCCGATGCGTTGTGGCGGCGCCTCGCCGAAGGCGATGCCGATTTCTCGGTGGGCTACCGGCGCCTGTTTGGGGACGAGGAGCAGTACGTGGAGCTGCGTATCATCCGTCTTCCGCGGCCGAGCTCCAAGGTGATTCTCGCAGCGCGCAACGTCACCGCCGAGATGCGCGAGCAGCTGCTGCAGAAGCTGGCGCTGCAGAACGCGCTCGATCTGGCCGAGCATGCCAGCCGGGCGAAATCGACCTTCCTCACCAATATGTCCCACGATTTCCGCACGCCGATGAACTCTATATCGGGATTCGCCTCCATTGCGCTCGACCACTTGAACGATACCGATCGCGTGCGCGACTGCCTGCGCAAAATCATGGTATCGAGTGATCATTTGCTGAGCCTCGTGAACGACATCTTGGACGTGAGCCGCATCGAGAGCGGCAAGCTGTCGTTCAACGAGGATGTGGTCGATCTGGCCGAGGCGGCCGAGGAGGTGGCCACGATGTTCGGCGACAAGGCGGAGGCCTCGGGCATCGATCTGACGGTAAGCACTTCGGGGCTTTCCCACAGCCGGGTGGTTACCGATCCACTGCGACTCAGCCAGGTACTTGTGAACACCGTCGGCAATGCCGTGAAATTCACGCCGGCTGGCGGCCTGATCACGGTGACCTTCAGCGAGAGCGGCGAGGCGCCTCGCGGGTTCGGCAGCTACGTCATCACGGTGAGCGATACCGGTTGCGGCATGACGCCGGAGTTCCTTGACCGCATCTTCCTGCCCTTTGAGCGCGACGGGTTGGGCTATGCCAACCGAACCGAGGGTACCGGCCTTGGTATGACCATCACCAAGAGCCTCGTGGACTTAATGGGCGGCGAGATCCAGGTGGAAAGTACCGTGGGTCGCGGCTCCACCTTCACCATCACGTTGCCGCTGCGCCTGGCGTCGCCGGAAGAGGTGTCCCGCGAGGAGGCGCGGAGCTCTGCGACTGATGAGTGCCGCCGCGATTTTACGGGCTGCAAGGTGCTCGTGGTGGACGATGACGATCTGTCCCGCGAGATCCTCATGGAAATTCTGAAGGACTACGGCTTCACGGTGGAAGAGGCCCGCGACGGCGACGCGGCCGTGCGCAAGGTGGCCTCGGTGGCGCCGTTCTACTACGATGCGGTGCTCATGGACATGCGCATGCCCCGCATGGACGGCGACGAGGCCACGCGCGAGATACGCGCGCTCGACCGCCCCGATGCCGCCAGCTTGCCCATCATCGCCGAGACGGCCGATGCCTTCGAGGAAGGGCAGCGCCGCGCCCGGGAGGCCGGCATGACGGCGCTGACCACCAAGCCTTTGAACACCCACGCCCTCATCGCCCTGCTCGCCGAGCACATTCCCGAGAAGTAGGGGGAAGGCGGCGCGCCCCTCCGTCGTTGGAGTCCACTTTCTTATGGGCGGCGGGACTGTCGGTGGCGTCCGTTTCGGTCCTTGCGGTCAGGGCGCGTCAAGCTGTAGAAAACGGGAAGGGGAGCCGAAACGCTTCGGTTCCCCTTCCTTGTGCATGTATGAGTGCGAGACGTGCGCAGCCGCGAGATCCTAGGCTACCGGCGGGGTGCCCTCCCAGTTGCCGGCGATGGCGTCGATCATGACGCGGGCGCCGAAGGGCAGCTTGCCGCAGCCGACGACCTTGCGGGCCGGCTTGTGGTCGCCGAAGAAGGCGGCATAGGCCTCGTTCATGGCGTCCAGGTCGGCCATGTCGGCCAAAAACACGTTCACCTTCACGATGTCTTCCACCACGTGGTCCACCGACTCGATGATGGTCTTCACGTGGGCGAGGCACTGGGCGGTCTGCTCGGCCGCGCCGCCGGCGATCAGCTTGCCGTCAGCGCCGAAGGGCAGCTGGGCGGAGATGTTGTTGTAGTGCGAGAAGGCCACGGTCTGGGTGGAGAAGGGGCACTTCGGGGCGGCGTCGGTGTTGCTCGCCTCGATGATGAGGCCGTGACGGTCCTCGATGGCCTGGGGCGGGGTGCCGTCGCCATGGGACACCACGGCTTCCACGGCCACGTCGCAGTGGAAGGGCAGGTCGTTGACGGGCACCACGGTGCGGGCCGGCAGGTAGTTCACGGCCCGGGCGATGCCGGAATCGGGGAAGAAGGTCTTATACACCTCGTCCACGGCCTCCATATCGGCGAGGTCCTTCACGAAGATGGTCACCTTCACGACGTCGTCCAGGGGCACGTCCACCGACTCCAGGATGGCCTTCACGTTCTTCAGGCACTGGGCGGTCTGGGCGGCCGCATCGCCCAGGATCGGGCGGCCCGACTTCGGGCACAGCGGCAGCTGCATGGTGATGTTGTTGTAGTGGGAGAACGCCACGGTCTGGGTGGAGAGGGCGTCGTAGGGGGCGGCATGGGTGTTGTTGGTGAGCTTCACCAGGTCGCCGGCCTGGGGCACGGACTGAGTGCCCTCGCCGTTGTCCACAAGGGCCTCGATGAACACGAGCGCGTCCTGGGGCAGGGCGTCCACGGCCACCACGGTGCGGGCGGGCTGGTAGGTGGGGAAGAAGGAAGCCTGCACCTTCTCCACGGCATTCAGGTCCATGATGTCGGCCAGGTAGACGGACAAGCGGATGATGTCGTTCATGTCGTGGCCGATGCTCTCCACGATGGCCTGGATGTTCTTGAGGCACTGCTCGGCCTGCTCGGCAGCGCCGCCGGCCACGATGGCACCCGTCGCCGGGTCGATGGGCAGCTGGGCCGAGAGGTTGTTGTAGTGGGAGAACGCCACGGTCTGAGAATAGAGGTCGCTTACGGGCGCCTTCTCGGTGTTGCGGGCCACTACCACGTTCGGATCGGTCATTGGTACCCCCTTCAAGGTAGAATGTGCACCGTTTTGTGCAAGTGCATTAAACGCTAGAAGCATCGTCGCTGTCAATGCCTCGCGAATGAAGAAAGAGCGCAGTTGAACTTTGTTGACCCCAGGTCAATGAAAATATGGGAGCGAAACCACAGGTCATCTACTTAAGAATAGTGCAGTTGAACAAAAGTATGCGTTTTGTGGGGAAGAGCGACACGCGGGCCGGATGGGTGCCGTTGAGGGGGGATGCGGCCCCTGCGGCGCGTAGGGTCGGCCGGATCTGGGTGCGCCACAACGAGCCTCGAGGTGCCGCAACGAGTTCGGGGGGTGTCTCTATAGTTTTGTCAACCCCTTGGCTGGCTCGGTGCAGCAGGGATTCGGGCGCACCGAGCCAGGCCCCCTCCGGGGGCCGCGGA
>Ga0073907_1000519_pt1 | contig 59215 bp, 38 predicted proteins | sample GluameincwithD2O_FD_65483 | JGI IMG/M metagenome (GOLD analysis project Ga0073907, IMG submission 65483) | Mouse cecum microbial communities from Vienna, Austria - Glucosamine amended microcosms incubated with D2O | ecosystem: Host-associated > Mammals > Digestive system > Large intestine >... | reverse complement strand
TTATTTCGACTTGCGGAAAATCTCCGCATCTCAAAATAATTAAGAAAATAAATCATCGGTTGGCTCAGTTAGCGGCTTAGCCAAGGCTGAACAACCTCAAATTTTACCGAATCATTGTATCTACATGAACACGAGAAATTTCATACGACATATATATATTGCCGTGATTCTGTCAGGTATCTGCATTACCTCATGTGACAGTGATGATGCCATATCCGCCGACAGCCTTTATTACAATATCGAGTTGTCGTCCGACTATCTTATTCCGTCTAAAGGTATCGATCCGACATCTTATGGAAATGGTAAGAAAGTAATAATCCGTGCCAACGGTCACTGGACAATCGAGCCGGTAGGCGACGATACGGGATGGATGAAGATATATCCCATGGAGGGTGATGATGACGGATGGCTGCGCCTGTATGCCGACGAAAACACTCGCGCCTCGGAGCGTACGGCAGAATACATGATAAGTGTCAACGGCATCCCACAGGAAGAGACTTTGACTATAACCCAGGCTCCGGCACAGCCGTTTCTTAATATCAGTACATCTGCGCTGACATTCAAACGAATAGGCGGTGAACTTAGTGTGATAGTCGACACTAATGTCGACTGGGAATACAACATTGATGGCGAAGATGCTTCGCGGTTTGTGGCTACCTCATCCGACATGGCTTCATTGACAGTCAAGGCTATAGGTGTAAATGAGACCGGTGCCGACATATCGGCCGCATTGATTTTGCGCGGTACTGGTGACAACAGCTCTGTGAACCGGGTCATATCCCTTACTCAGTTGTATGCCACATTCTTCGACGATTTCAGCTGGCTGAAAAGCGAAGCCGGGGTACTTGGATGGAAAATTGCAACAGGAAAGAAGGAGGTGCGCATAGACCAGTGGAGCGCCGAAGAGAAAGGTCATGGCTGGACATCGCTGTCGACATGGCTCTACTCGCGCACCGGTTTCATAAAGTTTGGCAAGGGTGGCTACGGAGGGGATGTTGCGTCGCCGTACATATCTGAAATCAGCGGGTCGGCCGATGTCACTATTTCATGGAACGCCCTCGGATATGTCACAGCCAAAAACGTGCACGATGATATTGACTATTATTTTGTAGGAATACTTGGCCCTGGCAATATCACAGGCACCAGCTCAAACGGGACTTCAGGCGCCACGTTTATCTACAAAGATAGCGACGGAGAGTCAGTCATGCTCAATGCGGTCCGGTTTGAACTTGGTGCCGGCGCATGGTTTGACCCTGTAAACGATCCTACCGGAACGGAAGTGTGGACCTCTGCCACCTCGCTGTTTTCAATCAATGTAGAAGGCTTTACCTCTGAGTCACGGGTAGTATTCGTAACCGGTACGGGTTCTGTCGACAACGCATATCAAAACAGTAATTCCAAGAACTCACGCCTCTTTGTCGACAATTTTAAAATTGTTGAAAACTGACGGCAGACTCTATTTTTATCCAATAACAAATGCCCGGCTGATTTCAGCCGGGCATTTGTTATTGGATACTTTATGTCATACAAACAGAACCATCACATCCATGAGTTTCCGTAACTCGTTCAATGCTTTGCCGATGTGGTACTGGACTGTGCGCGGACTTATGTCGAGATGTCGGGCTATCTCTGCATATGTCATTTCGTCGTATCGGCTCATCATGAATATGCGCTTGCGTAATTCCGGCATGCGTTCGATGGCAATGTCAATCATTTCTACCAGTTCTGTGGTAGTTACTTTCATCGAGCTGTCGGGAGCATGCTGAGGCTCTTTTTCCATCTGTTGCCGGGCATAGCCACGCTCGACTTTGCGGTGGCGGAACAGTGTGAGAATCTCGTTCCGTGTCATTCGGAACAGATATGCCTTCAGCGAGCATATGTTTGTCAGCAGCTCACGCCGCTCCCACAGACGGGAGAATACATTCTGGGTGATATCTTCGGCTTCTTTTTCATTTCCTGAAAAATGCAATGCTAAGTCGTAGACTCTTGCAGAATAGCGTATATAGAGAAGGCCGAGCGCACCGGAATCGCCCTTATGCACTCGCTCAAGCAATTGGACGTCGGAGGATTCTTTCGGATTTTCCTGCATTTTTATGCCGTTTCTTATTATTCAAAGATACGTAAATTATATCTGTCACACAAGTGAATCGGAGGTTATTTTATACAGCTCTATGTAATTTATTCATGAAAAATATGGAATATGCTTTCAATCTTCATGAATTAAAACCGAAGTATTTGCCTGTTATTTGAGAAAAGATGGTAAATTTGTTGTTTGAATATTAATAAACTGCTTTTCGCATGGCAAACAACGGCAAAGTACGGCCCAAAAAGGCTTTGGGACAGCACTTCCTTACCGACGAGAGTGTGTCGAGGCGTATCGCCGACACCCTGTCGGGGTATGTAGGCACTCCGGTCATAGAAGTAGGGCCGGGCATGGGTATGCTCACCAAGTATCTGATTGCCGACGGCCATGATGTGACGGTTGTCGAAATCGACGGCGAGAGCATAGATTACCTGCGCGAGAACTTTCCTCAGTTGCAGGGCGAACGCATAATCGACGGCGATTTCCTGCAGATGGATCTGGCTGACAAAATGGGGTATAAGCCTTTCTGTGTTATTGGCAATTATCCCTATAATATATCGTCGCAGATATTCTTCAAGGTGCTTGACTACAAGGATATGATACCCTGCTGTAGCGGTATGCTTCAGCGAGAGGTGGCCGAGCGTCTTGCAGCGGCCCCGGGTACTAAAGCGCGCGGCATACTGAGTGTGTTGCTCCAGGCGTGGTACGATGTGAAGTATCTGTTTACTGTTGACGAGCATGTGTTTAACCCCCCGCCAAAGGTAAAGTCGGGTGTGATAATAATGACACGCAACGATGTGACCGATCTCGGCTGCGACGAGCGTCTGTTTCGCACTATCGTCAAGACCACATTCGGCCAGCGCCGCAAGACTCTGCGCAACTCCATACGCGGCCTGTTGCCAGCGGGAGCGCCTCTGCCAGAATCTCCGCTTTGGGCAAAACGTCCCGAGCAATTGTCGGTGGCCGATTTTGTCGAGTTGACCAATCTTGCATCCGGTGTAAGAAGCGCTGTATCCGGCTCTATAAACGAACTTTGATGAAAGAACATTCTTCCGAATATCTGGACAGCCTTAAGGCTATAATAGAGCGGCACGACGAGGAGGAGGCACGCAAGGCAATAGCCGACCTCCATCCGGCCGATATCGCCGAGCTGTATCAGGACCTTGACCTTGAAGAGGCGGAATTCCTCTATCGGCTGCTCGACGACGAGACTGCGGCCGATGTGCTGATGGAGCTTGACGAGGATGACCGTCACAAACTGCTTAGCGCGATGTCGACCGAAGATATCGCCCGGCAGGTAGTGCACCTCGACACTGACGATGCCGTCGACATCATACAGGAACTCGACGAGGAGGACCGCGACGAGATTCTGGCCCATATAGACGACGTGGAGCAGGCCGGCGACATCATTGACCTGCTTAAATATGACGAGGACACCGCCGGCGGCCTTATGGGCACCGAGATGATTGTGGTCAACGAGAACTGGTCGATGCCCCAATGCATCCAGGAGATGCGTCGTCAGGCCGAGAATCTCGACGACATATATTATGTGTACGTTGTCGACAATGATTACCGTCTGCTCGGAGTGCTCCCTCTGAAAAAGATGCTTACCCATCCGTCAGTAAGCAAGATAAAGCATGTGATGGAGACCGACCCTGTGGCAGTTAAGACCGATACTCCGATTGACGACCTGACCCTCGACTTCGAGAAGTATGACCTCGTGGCCATGCCTGTGGTGGATTCGATAGGGCGTCTGGTAGGGCAGATTACCGTCGACGATGTTATGGATGAGGCGCGCGAGCAGAGCGAGCGTGACTATCAGCTGGCATCGGGTCTGTCGGGCGACGTGGAGAGCGACGACACTCTGTTTACCCAGACCAAGGCGCGCCTGCCGTGGCTTCTCATCGGCATATTGGGTGGTATAGGCAACTCGCTGATTCTCGGTAATTTCGAGGGGGCGTTTGCTGTCAATCCGGCCATGGCCTTGTTTATCCCCCTTATAGGCGGTACGGGTGGAAATGTGGGCATACAGTCGTCGGCTATCATCGTACAGGGCCTTGCCAATGGCTCTCTCGATGTGAAATCGTCGGCTAAACAGATATTCAAAGAGTTGGGCGTAGGCCTTCTCAATGCCAGTATAATATCGCTGCTGGTATTTGTCTACAACGTGTTTGCGCTCGGTCCTACGCAGGTGACTACCATAGCGGTGTCGCTGTCGCTCTTTGCCGTAGTGGTGTTCGCTTCCGTATTCGGCACATTCGTGCCTCTGACCCTCGAGAAATTCAAAATAGATCCGGCCCTTGCGACAGGCCCGTTCATCTCCATCACCAACGACATTATAGGCATGGTAATCTATATGCTTATCTCCTCGTCGCTCCTGGCGGCTTTCGGCACGGTGGCATGAGCAAAATGCCGGACATGAATGTTTTACTATCAATCATCCTCTAAATCAATATTCAACAATATAAAATTATGGAAAAAATCGAACCCGGAAAATATGTTGAGATGGTATATGACCTCTCTGTAGTAACACCCGACGGTGAAGAACTGGTACATAAGGTAGAGCCCGACAGCCCCGAGCGCATAGTGTTTGGAGTTACTAAGGGCGTAATCGTTCCCCTTGAAAAGGCAATCGAAGGTCTTAAGAAAGGTGATGCATTTGATGTTAAGGTTAGCGCGGCCGAAGGCTTCGGCCCTCACGACCCCGAGCAGGTGGCTCATCTCGACAAGTCGATTTTCGAAGTCGAGGGAAAATTTGATGATGAATACGTGACCGTAGGCAACTATATTCCGATGATGACAGCCGAGGGATACCGTATCAACGGAAAGGTGCTTGAAATCACAGACAAAGAGGTGGTGATGGACTTCAACCATCCTCTCGCCGGCAAGGATGTGCGCTTCCGTGGCACTATCGCCGAAGTGCGCGAGGCCACTCCTGAAGAACTGCATCCGGCTCATGGCGGTTGCGGAGGTTGCTCGGGATGCGGCTCCGATGAAGACGGTGAGTGCGGCTGCAACGACGGTAGCTGCGGCGGTTGCCACTGATTATCCTGACCCACACAATATACATATCACGGTCGAGGCCGACAAGCGCGATAGATACAACGTATCGGCCTTGTTGGCCTTGACTGCATTTACAACATTTCGGTAAATAAATCACGACAGTTACTTATCATGAAACCTAAACTTGTCATATCCACCGGTGCCGGCATGAGCGCCGAGAGTGGAATCTCCACGTTCCGTGATGCAGGCGGCCTTTGGGATAAATATCCCGTGATGCAGGTGGCAAGTGCCGACGGCTATGCCGCAAATCCTGCGCTCGTACATGAATTTTACAATCAGCGGCGCCACGATCTGCTGAAAGCCGAGCCCAATGCCGGTCATCTCGGGCTGGTTGATCTCGAACAGTGGTACGATGTATACGTCATTACTCAGAATGTCGATGACCTCCATGAGCGTGCCGGCAGCAAGAATGTGCTTCATCTTCATGGCGAGCTTATGAAAGTGCGTGCCATTGATGATGAGACAAAGGTGTACACTCTTCATCCAGGGGCGCTCGACACTACTCCCGATACCGTAATCGACGGACACCGTGTGCGGCCTCATATCGTGTTTTTCCAGGAAGCCGTGCCCAATATAGAGCCGGCCATACAGCTTGTGAGCGAGGCCGATGTGTTTGTCGTAATAGGCACATCGCTCAATGTATATCCTGCTGCAGGTCTGCTCCATTATGTGCGTCCCGGCACTCCGGTATACTATATCGACCCGCATCCGGCATCGGTGCCGGCTGGTGTTACCGTTCTACCCCTTCCGGCCACACAAGGCGTAGCGCGTCTCGCCGCCATGCTGAATCCCGTACGCTAATCTGAATCCCCTTCTTGTCACATCGGCTCTGATTCCCCCTTTGCATGCATCGGTTTGCATGGAGTTGAGTGGCTGAAAATGAAAAAAACGAACTCAGATTTTATTCTGAATTCGCTTTTGGTGTGGTATGCCGCCAAATTATCGAACTTCCTGAGAGGATTCGATGAGTTTTGTGACCTCGGATTTTAATAAAGGCAAATGGTTGATTACAATTGCCCATATTAAGTCTTCTCTTAAGCTGTCGTATCCGTGGATGAGATAATTGCGTGTGTTGACAATTCTTCGGGCAGATGTGATTTGGATATTTGGAGATATTTTCAAGATGCGGTTCATCGCTTCTCCAATTATTGCAATTTCCCATTGCACGGCGCTGCGGAAACAGGTGTCCTCACAGAATGTCTTAAACTCTTTTGGTCGTGATGAGCAGAATAATTCAATGTTCTCCACTGATTTAAGTATATCATTCAGCGATTTGAGAATTTGCTCATCCATATATCAGGTGTTTTGTGTTGTCAAGTTCTTTGCGGAAATATTTGTTTTTGATAGCTGTTTCATCAACCAAGTCGACCTTTCTCCCGAGTAGTAATTGGAGATCTTCGACGAAATCAAAAAAAGTTACAAACAAATCCTGAATTTGGTCGTAGTGAAAAATGACAGAGAAATCAACGTCGCTGTCATCATTGAAGCGCGGAGTTAGTATAGAGCCGAACACCCACAGTTTGGCCACCTTGTATTTTTTACACAAAGCTATAATCTTGTCTATGTTCATCTCTATAAGTTTCATCGACGCAAATATAATTATTTACAATTATATAACAAAAAGGCGAATCGAAATTTCGATTCGCCTTTGGTGGAGTATAGCGGACTCGAACCGCTCACCTCGACACTGCCAGTGTCGCGCTCTAGCCAGATGAGCTAATACCCCGATGCGCTTTTGCGATGCAAAGTTAATATAATATTTTATTATTTGCAAGACAATGCGCTATTTTTTTGTGATTATCGTTGAAATGAGAAATCTTTAGACAAGCATCTTGGATGCAATCTTGAATTCTGTACGGGATTGTGCATGTCCTCAGATGGAATGTCAGGGTATGGTGACGGAAAAATGAGGGTTTGGAGTATGCTGCGCACGTATTATCTCAGTCATGCGGGCTACGATGTCGGGGTGCTGTGCCGCCACGTCATTATCCTCATGTATATCGGTGGCAAGGTCGTAGAGATGGGGCACACCTTTCTTCACTACCATCTTCCAGTCGCCCATACGGAGGCCTATCTGGTCGGTCTCGTCAAATTCCCAGTACAGGTATTCATGAGCTTGCTGCCCTTCGGTTCCCATTAGTGTAGGGGCGAAGGATATGCCGTCGAAGTAATCGGTGCTCTTCTCTTTGTTTGCATATTTCCCGACATAATTGTCTACGCCGATGAGGTCGCAAAATGTAGGCATTATATCATAGAAAGCACATTGATGGTCGGTAACACTTCCGGCTTGAATCTTCCCGGGCCAACGCGCGATAAAGGGCACACGTATGCCGCCTTCGTAACATTGGCGCTTGAGTCCGCGCAACTGTCCGTCGCGCCCGAAGAATTCAGGATCCGCACCACCCTCCTCATGGGGGCCGTTATCGCTGGTGAATATTACCAGCGTGTTGTCGTCCAGCCCCTTCTCTTTAAGTTTTGCAAGTACTTCGCCTACGTAATGGTCGAGGCGCGTAATCATTCCTGCAAACTGTGCGTGGGTATGTACCGACGGATTGTATCGGGAGCCTTCCTGACCTCCCCAGGTCTTGTCTTCGAAGAACCGTCGGTGATAGTCTAGGAGTATGGAGTCGCGGGGCTGTGCCAGTTCGGCATGCGGTAGTGTATATGTAAGAATGCCGAAGAATGGTCGGCCCTCTTCCTGACGGTCGAGCCAGTCCATGGCCTCTTGGTGTATCATATCGGCCGAGTATTGTGTACGCTTGAAATAATCATCACCATACATGGGGTAGGGGATGTTGTCCTCCATCGTTACGCGCACCACTGTTGTGTCACCCTTGGCCGGATTGTAGCGGTTGAGGAAGTTAGGATAGTACAGATGGGCCTGGAACTGGCATATGTAGCCGTAGAATTCGTCTATCCCCCTTTTGTCGGGAGTCGACACCGAGCCTTCGTATCCTCCGGCCCACTTGCCGAACATGCCGGTAGTGTAGCCGTTATCTTTCATTATTTCAGGGAGGATGATATGTCCGGGGTCATATGGGTGCTGTCCTACTACGGTGTATTCATCGTTGTCGCCATATTTCATCATAGGCACATCGCGCCAATATTCCTTATTGCCCCTTACCTCACAGTGTCCCGAGTGTTGTCCGGTCATAAACGAAGCGCGCGATGGAGCGCTGACCGGGCTTCCCGCATAAGCCTGTGTAAAGCGCATGCCTTCGGATGCCATATTGTCGATATGCGGAGTACTGATGTATTTCTGGCCATAGCAACCCAAATCACCATACCCCATGTCGTCACACATTATATATATGATATTGGGTTTGGCGGCAGTCGTCGTTTCGCTTTTCTGCGCCCATCCCGGTATGGCTGTAACACACAGTCCCATCAAGACTGTGCTTTCTAATGACGAAAAAATTTTCATAATGGCAAATTTACAGTTTTTTTCCTGAATTTGCACGTACGGCGCTAAAATCGTAACTTTACATAACAAACAGATGAAAATTAAATGGCTAAAAAGATAGTGGAAACGCCGCTTATGAGGCAGTATGTAGAGATGAAGGGCAAGCATCCCGATGCCATACTGCTTTTCCGTGTCGGCGACTTCTATGAGACATTTTCCGACGATGCAATCGTTGCATCCGAGATTCTTGGTATTACGCTGACGCGACGAGCCAACGGTAGCGCTCAGTATGTGGAACTTGCAGGATTTCCCCACCATGCCCTTGACAGCTACCTGCCGAAACTTGTCCGTGCAGGGAAGCGTGTCGCTATATGCGAGCAGCTTGAGGATCCGAAACTCACAAAGAAACTTGTAAAACGAGGCATTACAGAGCTGGTGACTCCCGGTGTGGCCGTAAGCGATACCGTGCTCAATCACAGGGAAAATAATTTTGTAGCCGCCGTACATTTCACACGTTCGGCTGCAATCGGAGTGGCGTTTCTTGACATATCTACCGGCGAGTTCTTCGCTGCCGAGGGCGATGCCGACTATGTCGACAAGCTAATCAATAATTTCTCTCCGAAGGAGGTGCTGGTCGAGCGTGGCAACCGACGTCTGCTTGAAGAGAAATTTTCAGGCAAGTTGCTCAGTTTCGAACTTGACGACTGGATATTTACTGATGATGCCGCAGGCGACCGTCTGCTTAAGCAGTTTGCCACATCATCGTTGAAAGGATTCGGCGTACACGGCATGCACGCCTCTATCGTGGCAGCCGGAGCCATACTTCATTATCTCGACATAACCAATCATACACAGACAGGACATATAACCAAACTTACCCGTGTAGAGGAGGGGACTTATGTCAGGCTTGACAAATTTACTGTGCGCAATCTCGAGCTGGTAGAGCCTTTGTGCGAGGATGGGCGCAGCCTGTTGCAGATTCTTGACCGCACAGTCACTCCTATGGGAGCACGACTGATGCGTCGCTGGCTGCTATTCCCCCTTACCGACGTGAAGGCTATCAATGCGCGTCTGGATGTGGTGGAGGGATTCATGCGCTATCCCGACGAGCGTACTCTGCTGAAAGAAGGGCTGGAGCAGGCGGGAGACATGGAGCGTGTTATTTCAAAGGTAGCGGTAGGCAGAGTGTCGCCGCGTGAGCTGGTGCAGCTGCGCGACGCATTGCGTGCTGTTGCTCCCATAAAAGCCATGTGCATGCAGTCGGCCACTACGGCACTGCGCTCTATCGGCGAACAACTCAACCCCTGTGAATGTATCCGTGACCGTATCGCCCGGGAGATTGTCGATGACGCTCCCGCGGCTCTCAACCGCGGGGTAGTGGTGCGTCCCGGCGTCGATGCCGAGCTCGACGAGCTTCGTGAGATAGCCTATCAGGGGAAGGATTACCTGATGAAGGTGCAGCAGCGCGAGATAGAAGCCACAGGTATCCCGAGCCTTAAGATTGGATACAACAATGTGTTCGGCTATTATATCGAGGTGACAAACACTCATAAGGCAAAGGTGCCGCAGGAGTGGATAAGAAAGCAGACACTCGTCAACGCCGAGCGCTATATAACCCAGGAGCTGAAGGAGTACGAGGAGAAGATACTCGGCGCTCAGGACCGTATCGCCATAATAGAGACACGCATTTTCACTGATCTTGTGTCCGCTGTGTCGGAGTATATCCCTGCCATTCAGCTCGACGCCCATATGCTGGCAAGGCTTGATGTGCTTTCCGCGTTCACCCGTGTGGCTCTTGAGAACCATTACAACAGGCCTGTGGTCGACGATTCGCTTGTGATAGAGTTCAACGAGGCGCGCCACCCGGTGATAGAGAAGCAGCTTCCTGCCTCCGAGCCGTATATATCCAACAGTGTCTCACTTTCGAATGACGCCACGCAGATAATGATGATTACCGGACCCAACATGTCGGGTAAGTCGGCATTGCTGCGCCAGACTGCGCTTAATGTGATAATGGCGCAGACCGGATGTTTTGTAGCGGCGGAATCCGCCCGCGTAGGACTTGTCGACAAGGTGTTTACCCGTGTGGGAGCGAGCGACAACATATCCCTTGGCGAGTCGACATTTATGGTGGAGATGAACGAGGCTGCATCGATTCTAAACAACATGAGCGAACGGTCGCTGATATTGTTTGACGAACTTGGCCGCGGAACCTCCACCTACGACGGAATATCGATAGCCTGGGCTATCGTGGAGCATATTCATGAGCATGCCGGGATGCATCCCAAGACTCTCTTCGCCACACATTATCATGAACTCAACGACATGGAGGCATCCTATCCACGCATAGCCAACTATAATGTGTCGGTAAAGGATATCGGCGGCAAAGTGGTGTTTATGCGTAAACTCCAGCGCGGCGGCTCAGAGCACAGCTTTGGCATCCATGTGGCGCGTCTGGCCGGCATGCCTAAGTCGATAGTCGAGCGTGCCACACATGTGCTCCATCTGCTCGAAGCGTCCAACCGGCGCGACGATATCGGCAAGGAGATTACGTCTCCGGCTGTAGAGGGAGGGATGCAACTGTCGTTTTTCCAGCTTGACGACCCGGTGCTGTCGCAGATACGCGATGAGATTCTCACTCTCGACATCAATAATCTTACACCGATGGCAGCGCTCAACAAGCTCCACGATATCCGCTCGATAATCACCGGCAAGGCATGATACCGGTTATGGTATCTGTTCGATTCCGACAGACTGATTCACGTATCTGTATATACAAATCGCCCCGACCGAAAACAACGGTCGGGGCGATTCTATTTAATTATGGCTGTATTACGGATTATTTCTTTTCAAGACGTTTGTCGGTAAGATAAGCCACAGGCGCTGCGATATAGATGGTCGACAGCGTACCGGTGATTACACCAAAGAGCATTGCGAATGTAAAGCTGCGGATAGCTTCGCCACCGAGGATGAAGATACAGAGGAGCACGAGCACGGTTGATGCCGATGTCATGATTGTACGTCCGAGAGTCGAGTTGAGCGACTTGTTGATAGTGGTGAAGAAGTCCTGTTTGGGATAGAGACCAACGTTTTCGCGCACACGGTCAAATACTACCACGGTATCGTTGATCTGATATCCTATAACGGTAAGTATAGCGGCGATAAACGACTGGTCAATCTCCATCGAGAAGGGAAGTACGCCCCAGAATAGGGTGTAGAATCCGATTACGGTGAAGGCTGTGAACGCAACGGCTGCAAGAGCGCCTACCGAGAAGGCCACGTTGTGGAAACGGAGCAGGATGTAGAGGAACATCGCGATGAGCGATAGCACTACAGCGATGTAGGCGTTCTTCTTCATATCGGCCGCAATGGTCGGACCTACTTTCTGCGACTGCTGTATGCCGATATTCTCGTTGGTTGTAGAGAAGTCTTCAAGAGACATGCCGCCGAGTTCGCTCTGCAGGCCTTTGTAGAGGATGTCGGTAATCTCTTTGTCTACACCGTCGGTTTCTTCGTTGATTTTGTAGTTGGTCGAGATGCGCACCTTGGTGTCATTGTCGATGGTGATTACCGACAGCGATGCATCGGGGAACATCGGGGCGAGTTTCTGCTGGAGATCGCCGGTCTTAACCTCATGGTCAAACTGTACGATATAGTTGCGACCGCCGGAGAAGTCGATGCCCTGGTTGAGGCCGCGTGCGAAGAGCGAGATTACAACGATTACGATGAATGCCAAGGCTACCATGAACGATACCTTGCGGCCGCCGAGGAAGTTGAAGTTTACATTCTCAAGTTTGCCGCGCGAGAGGGGGGTGGTGAAGGTAAGGTTGAGGAAAGGCTTGGTCTTGCCGAATGCCACGAATACCAGTCGGGTAAGGAACACTGCCGTGAAGAACGAGCAGACGATACCTATGATAAGTGTGGTGGCGAATCCCTTGATAGGACCTGTGCCGTAGAGGAGCAGGATTACTGCGGTGATAATCGAGGTAAGGTTGGAGTCGAAGATGGCGGAGAATGCGTTGGCATAACCGTCGGCGATAGCCTGATGGATGTTCTTGCCGGCGCGGAGCTCTTCCTTGGCACGCTCGAATATAAGCACGTTGGCGTCAACGGCCATACCAAGGGCGAGCACGATACCGGCGATGCCGGAGAGTGTAAGCACTGCCTGGAACGAGGCGAGGATGCCGAATGTGAAGAAGAGGTTGCAGACAAGGCCGATGTTGGCGATGAGTCCGGGAATAAATCCGTAGAATGCCATCATGAACACCATGAGAAGCACGAGGGCGATAGCAAACGACAGGAAGCCGTCGTGGATTGCCTGCTTGCCGAGCGACGGACCGATTACAGTGTCGCTTACGATGTCGACCTTGGCTGCCATCTTACCCGACTTGAGCACGTTGGCGAGGTCCTTGGCGTCGTCGACAGAGAAGTTGCCGGTAATCTGCGAGCGTCCACCCTCGATTACGCTGTTGATGCGCGGAGCGGAGTATACGGCGTCGTCGAGTACGATAGCCACGGGCTTGCCGAGGTTGTTCTGAGTCACGCGGGCCCACTGTTTTGCGCCCTCGCTGTTCATCTCCATGCTCACGTAGTTGCCCTGAAGGTTATCGAAGTCGCTTGTGGCGTTTGTCACCACGTCGCCGCCAAGAGCGGGCTTGCCGTTATTGCTCTTGAGAGCGATGAGCTGGTATATGTCGGCCTTGCGGGTGGTGTTGGTCACTGTGTCAGTGTAGGTCACTTCCTGGGGCTTCACCTCCCAGCGGAGTTTCAGGTTGGAGGGGAGGATGCGTGCAGCGGTTGCTGTGCCGAGAATCGAGTCAATTACCTCGCGGTGGGCCTGTGTGGCCATACCGATATAGGGAGTTCCTGCATAGCCCTGGCCGTCGAAGTAGCCGAAGAAAGTTTTGGCTACACCGGCGCTGTCGCTGCGGAGGGCATTCTCAAGGGCCATGAGCTGGCTCTGTATGTCCTCAAGGTTGTATACTTCGTAAAACTCGAGATTGGCCGATGCCTTGAGCAGGTCGCGTACACGGTCGTGCTCTTTAACGCCGGGAAGTTCAAGAAGAATCTGTCCGTCCTTTTCAAGCTCCTGGATGTTGGGGGCAACCACGCCAAACTGGTCGATACGGTTGCGGAGCACGTTGGTGGAAGAGTTCACGCGGTCCTTTACCTCCTGCTTTACTGTTGCTTCGACCTGGTCGGCGCTCTCGCCGCGCTTGGCCACGTTTTTGAACACTACGGCCATGTCGGCGCCCGGCTCCATCTCCTTGTACTGTTTGAAGAATGCAGATACATAGTCGCTGGTCTTGGTGCGCTTCACTACCGAGTCGGTTGCAGCGAGTACACGATTGAATGTCTTGTTGTCTTCGGCATTGGCGATAGAGCGCAGAATGTCGGGCACGCTTACCTGGAGGATTACGTTCATACCTCCTTTCAGGTCGAGGCCGAGGCCTACGCCCATCTTCTGTACCTGATTGAATGTATAGCCGAATACCGGGTACACCTTCTCTTTTCCGATTGAGTCGATGTAGTTCTTGTAAGCCTTTGTGTAAGCCTCGGAATTGGAATCGCCGTTAGCGATTGCCAGTGCGTACTCCTGGCCTTTCTTCTCATAGCGGTTTGTGACCCACGTAAATGAGAGATAGAACAGACACACGAGCACGAGGAAGATTGCTATTACACCGGAAATGGCGCTTCCGGTCGTACCTTTGCTTTGCATGTGTTGGTTAAGATGATATGATTAAAGTAGTTAATAGAATACGTTTTTTATCTGTGCACCGGCATGATGTGTGAAGCAGCCGGATAGTGCAGACTCTATTCGAAAAAAATGTCATCAGATTTCCATCTTTTTCAGGGATTGAAATTTAACACTATTTTTCAGCGTGCAAATATAGCGTTTTTTTCTCATAATACACATTTTACTGCTCTTAAAATATCTTTTACAGTTCACACGCTGGCGGGAGTGGGCGACCGTAGTTGCTTAAATCGCTTTAAACATACTCTTCATGTTGCAACAGGGCATTATTGGATATGGCCGATTCTCCGACACTGCCGATGGTTCATGGACAAAGGATAAAATTAGCTTTTCCAATTGATTGATATTCCGGTATGGTACTGTCCGGAATGACATGGTGGGTATGCTATCATGGCCGATGGCTATGTGGCATATTCGCCATCAATATCCCGTGTTCCGTTGTGACCATGCATTTTGCGGTCTGGAGGTCATGATCCGAAAAATTTAACACGGTCGATGGTTGGAGTATCGGATAAAAGATGTAACTTTGCGCCACGATATCAATCCGGGTGGACAAATTTGGCTGCTTGCAACCACCGAAAAAAATGCTAAAACCGCTTGTCCTCATGCAGGGAAGCTGCACGAATTTACGACAGAGGTTAATTAATGCATATTTTACTCCGCTCCGGTTTGAGTCTTACGCCGGTGACGGAGATTTTTTTTGCCCTTCCGGCATATTTTGCAAAACAACAGATTTTTTGAATATATGGATATTAATCATTATCTCTTCACGTCGGAATCGGTGTCCGAGGGTCATCCCGACAAGGTTGCCGACCAGATAAGCGACGCCGTACTCGACGAGTTCCTTGCCCAGGACCCGGAGTCTAAGGTGGCATGCGAGACTCTTGTCACCACCGGTCAGGTAGTTATCGCCGGGGAAGTCAATTCCGAAGCATACATCGACCTGCAGGCTGTGGCCCGCAAGGTGATTGCCGAAATAGGCTATGACCGCAGCGACCTCCGCTTTGACGGCAATGCATGCGGCATCCTGTCGGCTCTCCACGAACAGAGCGCCGACATCAACCGCGGAGTCGACCGCGAGATAAAGGAAGACCAGGGTGCAGGCGACCAGGGCATGATGTTTGGATTCGCTATCGACGAGACTCCCGACTATATGCCTCTGCCGCTGTATCTCAGCCATATTCTTCTTGTGGAGCTTGCTAAAATACGCCGCGAGGGCCGCGAGATGACCTATCTGCGCCCTGATGCCAAGAGCCAGGTTACTGTAGAGTACGACACCCGTAATCAGCCTGTACGCATACATACGATTGTGGTGTCCACACAGCACGACGAGTTTATCCCCGCCGACGATACAGCCTCGCAGGCCGAGGCCGACCGGCTGATGCTCGACAAGATACGCACAGATGTGCGCGATATACTTCTGCCGCGTGTGAAGGCCGTGCTCCCCGATGGCATCCGTGCGCTGTTTGATGATACACTCATACTTCATGTCAATCCTACCGGCAAGTTTGTGATTGGAGGCCCGCACGGCGATACCGGACTTACCGGACGTAAGATTGTTGTTGACACCTACGGCGGCCGTGGCGCCCACGGCGGCGGCGCGTTCTCCGGAAAAGATCCATCCAAGGTCGACCGTTCGGCCGCATATGCCGCACGCCATATCGCCAAGAATCTTGTGGCAGCTGGTGTGGCGCGCGAGGCTCTTGTGCAGGTGGCATACGCTATCGGTGTGGCGCAGCCCGTAAGCCTGTATGTCAATACACGCGGCACTGCCAATGTGGCAATGAGCGATGCCGAGATTTCAGCAAAAGTAAGCTCGCTTTTCGATATGCGCCCGCATGCTATCGAGCAGCGTCTCAAGCTACGCAATCCGATATATCAGATGACAGCAGCCTATGGCCATGTGGGTCGTCGACCTGAGACCGTCACCTGGCATAGCAAGTGCAACCCTTCACTGACCCGCGAGGTTGAACTCTTTACCTGGGAGAAGCTCGACCGTGTCGACGACATGCGCGAGGCGTTCGGACTGTAACCCTCCATATTGCATAACACAGGGCCGTCAGAGAACATTGATACTCTCTGACGGCCCTGTGTTATGCAATATGGTACTATGCGTCGTTGTCGGACGACTGGTTCTTGCTGCGGAACTCCGACGGAGTCATTCCGGTCTCTTTTTTGAAGCATTTCGTAAAATACTTCGGGTCGGAGAATCCTACGGCAAAAGCTATCTGAGAGAAACTCATGCGGCTGTTGGCTATAAGTTCCTGGGCGCGCTGCAGTCGAAGGCGGCGCAGGAAATCGCTCGGCGACATGCCTACGAGGGTCTTTATCTTCCCGTAGAATACGGTGCGGCCCATGTTGACAGCCTCGGCCAGTTCCTCTATCTTCAGATTCTCGTCACCGATACGTGTGTCGAGGAATTTCAGCAGGCGCTGCATCATCTCCTGGTCTTCGTCGATGATGGTGGGAGATTCAAGTCTGTAGTCAGGTGCCTGTGGCGCCGGAGCCGGCGGTTCCTGCGGATTTTTGGCTCGGGCCTCCTCGGCCTCGCGTGCGGCCTGAGCTATTACTGCCTGTTCGTGCATCACACGGGTTATCTCCTCAAGAGTGCGTCGCTGCTGCTCATTGATTTCCGACATGCGCACATTGTCGCGTCTCTGCAGGTATACGATTACGGCCGCTCCGGTCACGGCAAGGATTATCAGCAGTATCACTCCCGTTCCGCGCCATGATTCCCAGAACGAGGGCTCGACTTTCAGACTTATCTGGCGCGTATTGTTTACCCAATGTCCCGAACTGTTTGTGCTACGCAGATACAGAGTATGGTTTCCCGGCGACAGTCGGTTGAATTTCAGCTTGCCCTCGCTGCCGAGATTGTGCCATAATGTGTCGCCGTCGAGCCTGTAGGCATAGCGCAGGCTCCCTGTGTCGGCATAGTCGAGTGCGGCAAACTCTACGGTAAGGTGCCGTTCATTGCCAGCCACGGTTATTTCCGAGGGGTTCAGTTCGGTTCCGGCGTCGGTCCCGGTGCCGTGAAGCACACGTGTGACGATTATCTTCGGGATTTCTACTCCCGGAATCTTCTTGTCGGGGGTGAAGAATGCCGGACCGTTCAGTGCTCCTGTCCACAGATTTTGTCCGTCATATACCGGGAGTGCTTCGGTAAACTCTGCGTTGTCGGTATGGCTGAGGGTGCGGTCAGCTCCGGTCGACGGATTGTATGCCACAATATCTGACTCTCTTACAATATATATACGTCCGTCAGGAGTCTCGCCGAGTGCAAGCACATTGTTGATACACGACGATGTGGCCGGCATGGCTATCGGCTTTAGCTTCAGATTGTCTTTCAGCAGAGTCTTTTCCGCCACAACCTGCACGCCCTCCATCGTGGCTACATATATGCGGCCTTTCTTGCTTGAAAGAATCTGCATTACGTTGGGGGTAAGCAGCGATGACGGGTCGGTCTCCGAATGGGTGGTACGGAAAAACCGCATAGACGGGGCGTCGTCGCTATGTCCGTCAACGGTAAGAAAGCCTTCGGTAGTCGAAAGAAACATAACCCCGTCGGGGCCTTCCTCCACGCGCCTTACGCGGTTGAATCCGTCGGCAGGATATCCGTTCATGTCATTGCCTCGATGTATAAACCGGTATCCACCTGTTGAGTCGCGTCTTACCATATGCACGCCTGCTCCGTAGGTGGCCAGCCATATTCTTCCGCGACTGTCCTCCATCACCTGGTATATGCTGTCGCATCCTATTGAATAGGGGTCGGAGGTGCGGTGGTAGTTGGTGATTTTTCCTTTAGGGTCTATGGTATACAGCCCGTTGCCTTTGGTGCCTATCCAGGTAGTACCTTTAGAGTCGGTCAGCACTGAATATATGCGGTAGGCAAAAGGCTGGGGCGATTGTGATATCTGTGCTTTGGTGCTACCGTCAGAGCCGGAGGTTTGTGTAAGATACCCTTTCAGCTTGCCGTCAGGGTCGAGCCATCCGATAATGCCGGTGGCGGTGCCGGCGAGTAATGTCCCGTCGTCATTTACAGTAAGCGCTCTTACCTCTTCGTTGCGTTCAAGCGGTATTGTGTTGATGCTACGTCGGCCGAAAGTTACACAGGTAAGGTCGTGTGCGCCGCTGAGCCACAGGTTCGACTGGTTGTCAATGAAGTATCGTTCGATTGACGGTATGGCCGAGTAGTTGAGCTGCGGTGATACCAGAGGCAGAGGTTTTACTTTACCGCTGAATTCGCTGTAATATCCGAATGGCCGGTTGCGTGGGGCGAGCCATACCGTGCCGGTCGGGTCTTCAAGCCAGAGGGGGCGGCGCGACACTGTTATCGGTGTCATGCTCTCTTCCGTGTCGATGTATCTTGCGGTGTTGCTTTCTGGCGTGGCAAGCAGTATGTTGCCACCCTCTGCAAAGGCCCATATGCGCGACTTTGTGTCGACATACAGGTCGGTTATTTCCTCTCCTCCGGGCGATGTTATCATGCTCCAGCGGTTGGTTGTAATGTCATATATGGCTATTCCCGACGATGTTGCCGCCATTATGCGTTTGTCATCAAGCCGGCGTCCGGCGCTTACGGACGGACGTCCCGGCACGGCGGAGATTGCCGTCAGCTTTCCGGAGTTATACACGTATGCGCGTCCGTCGGTTGTCAGGAAATAGTCTTTCCCATCAAGTTCTACCGGCTCCATGAATACACCGTCGGCATGCACGTCGCTGCCATACAGGCTGATGCCCGTGTCGGTGAATATCCATTCATGTCCCGATGGAGTGCTTTTCACCGTTGTTATGTGGTGTGCGCCGATAGAGGCCATATGGGTTGTGTCCCATATCTCCATCAAGGCCGTGTCGGATGGCGCTTTGGCGTTAAGCCTGATTGTCGGCTTGCCTCTCGAGCCTATCATCCATATCCCCTCGGGCGCTACTGATATGGCCCTGCAATGGTATTCGCCGCCGGTCTTCATGGCGATATCGTCGCTCACTGCTACGAATTTTCCGGATGCGATGTCGAGGTAGTAGGGGAGCTCGCCATACAGATGCATCCACAGGCGCCCGTGGGTGTCGGGCCATATGGCGGTGATGCGGTTGGTGGGGAGAGTGCCGTTGCGTTCACCCGAGCGATAGCTTATGAAATTCTTGCCGTCGAAATTAGACAGTCCGCCCCATGTCGACACCCATATCAGGTCGGTGGAGTCCTGTGCGATTCGCGATACGTTGTGCGACGGCAGCCCGTCGGACGTGCGATATGTGCGCACTCTGCAATAAGGTTGCGCCGATACATTAATATATAGTATCGCTGCGGCTATGAGCATTATTGCTGTGGCAATAGGGCGTTGCGCCCGGCATATGTATGTGTCTTTTTCTGTCACTGCTGTGTTCATGGCTGCGTAAAGATGTGAATAATAAATTAGCCCTGCAATTCGTAAAATAGTAATTGCAAAGTAACAAAATCGGCTGATGATTTGCAAATATCACTAAATAAAAATAAACACTTTATAAAGAAGCAGAGTGACGGTGGTGCCAATAATTCTACCAGATGTATATGGTTGGCATGGCGTTATTCACACTAATTATAATACCTGGAGGCAATTTTGATATGCATTATGTTAAAAAGTTAAAACCCTGTCCCGAGGTGTCTTCTGTCGGTGGAATATATTAAATTTACGCCCAATACGTCAAAAATTCACCCCGACTTACTTTTTTATTTCGTAATTTTGCACAGGTGATTTAAGCCTTTGCCCGATTCTATGACATTGGCCTATGTCGCCTCTGTCACGGCAGATGCCGTGGCGGAAGTGTGCAAATATCCATAAAAAGTAATCTAAACCAAATAAACCAATAATATCATGATCAAATCACTCTCAAAGCTCATGCTCGGGTGTGCCGTCACTCTTACGGCGTGCTCGCAGGGTGTCGATGATGCAGCCTCGGATCTCGGTTTGGGCGATGTGTCTGTGCCCGGACAGGGAGCCACAGTGACAATGGCGCTTTCTCGTGCCGCCGCGTTTGAGTTTATTCAGGCCGGGATTCAGAAGTTTACGGTCTATGTCTATAAGGTAGAGCGTCGTGGGTCAGCACTATTCATGGAGAAGGAGTTTGATGTCAACGAGCCCTGTATCGACTTCGAATTCCCTCTTGGTGAAACCTACCAGACTTTTGCTGTGGCCAACGCGAGCGGTGTCACCGACAAGGAAACCTGTGAGACTGCCGTGATACATCTCGACCCGAAGGGCGGAAGCGACGTGTGGCTTACAAGCCCGGTACGCTTCTCTACTGACAAATCGGTGTCAGAGGTGTCTCTCGAGATGCGACGTGTGGTATCGAGGCTCACATTCGCTGCCGCTGAAAACGATACTCCCGACGGACAGGCACTCCTTGCCTCGCAGACCGACTTCGACCGTATCGACGTTACATTCAAGAATGTGGCCGACGCGTATCTTGTGAGCAAGATGCAGGCGCAACTGTCAGAGGTGACGGTGTCGGTCGACGCTGCATCACAGTATGGCGCGACCATATACACATTCGAGACCCGCAACACAGGTGTCAACGGAGCGCTGAGCCTAAGCTATATGAAGGGCGGCGTACAGGTCAACACCTCTTCGAGCGACCTTGATGTCAATTCTCCCTACACATCCGGAGCGGCATATACATTGAAAGTACCGGTGACCGACATCAACTATATGGCTGATGAATGGGCACGCTCTGCGATGTCGCCCCTGACCGTTACTATTTCAGACCTCTAATCAACCGACACCATCGATATGAAACGATATATCAACTGCGGCATAGCCATGCTGGCGATAGCCGCCGCTTCCGTAACTGTCTCATGCAGCAAGGAGGAAGCCTACGACACGGCGGTGATGCGCGACTTGCAGATGACTCTTGACGGTGAGCCGTGGAGCCCTTACTACGGCACCGACAACAAAGTCGACCCTACCAACAACAACCGCCCTATATTCGTATACCTTACCGACGGCTCTTACTACCGCAACATGCAGTCGTCCTACCGATTCTCGCTTGAGAGCGGGGAATATCTCGTGCTCGCCACCAATCAGTCGACATATCTCGATCCGCCGACTTCGCTCAACGACCAGGTAATAGAGCAGGACCCGGAGACACGAAAGACATTTGCCGTTTCCGCACCGGTAGTATACAGCGCGGGCAGTCCGATGACGCTTGAGCTCAAGACCCGCACCGGTATGCTGCGTCTGCGCTCTACTGATGTAAAGTCGGATAAGAGCTATTCGGCCATACGCACTGTCATCACTACTCCTGTCACAGCCTATCATGTAGGGCGTGCCGAGGTTGTGCTTGGAGAGTCATACGAACTCGTGCGTGAGAAAGACACCTCCTCGGGTGGAGTAGGATTTACCGAGGACGCAATGATTCTCGGCTCCGATCAGCCTCTGAATATTCGCCTTGACTACCTCGACAATGCCGGAGCGGTAGTGAAGACCCGCACTCTTGAGGGTGTCGATCCCATCAAGGTGCTCCCCAACGACACAACAGTGGTCGAGTTCATGCTCAACAACCCCGACGAGCGTGTGACCATCAATTACAACATCGTCCTTGGTCCCAACCGCTGGACAGAGTCGACTCTCTATCCCTCGACCGAGGTCAAGGTGCCCGAAGGCTATACATATGTGGCTCCCGGCGAGTCGATCGACGACGTAATCAAAGCCCAGGCTGCCGATCCTTCAGTCGACGAAATACGCATATTCTTGAAGGCTTCGGCATCTTATAAGATTGGAGGCACTACTACCAACACCCTTACAAAGTCGATTTCGATTCTCGGCCAGACTCCGGGCTACGGACAGTCGGAGGCAGTCGTTACAGTCAACTCGTTTACCTTCAGCGGCACATTTGACAGAGTGCATTTCGAGAATATAGAATTCTCCGGACTATCGTCCCGTCTGTTCAATATCAACCGCAATACATTTACACTGCAGGAGGTATCGCTGGTCAACTGCCGCTTCCCCAACCGCTGGAACCAGGGTATCATATGGTATCAGATAGCGGCAACCGACCGCAGCCAGATTGTACATAAGTTCCGTATGGAAAGATGTACCATCACCAACTTTGTGGCCGCAGACAACACTCCGCTCTTCAATCTTCCTGCGGCACGCGTCGAGCCAATCTACAACTGGGAGTTCACCGACTGTCTGTTCCACGGCAATTTCGGCAGCTCGATATTCTTCATGAAGGGTCTCGACAAGACCGACGGGCCTGTGTCAATGAAGTTCGACGGATGTAAGTTCCTTGACACACGCGGCGGTAACTTTACCATGTGTAATGTATCGCCGGCCAACACTACCGCGACCGTCACTATCACCGACTGTCTTGTAGGTAGCTCGAAGAGCGGTGTGGGCACATGGATGGTGACCAACTCCAACGTTACAGTCAATGCTTTGGGCAATACCCGTGCCAAAGGTTATGATATGAAGGCCTATGGCTTTACTCCAGAGCCCGACGAAGCAGCAATGACATTCGACGAAATCATATCGAGCCTTAACCTCTAACCCCCATAGGAAACACAGTTATGAAGAACAAGATAATCCTTACACTTCTCATGCTCCTGGCCTGCACGGCCGGAGCATGGGCTCAGACTGCCACCGTCACCGGTACTGTCAACGACCCCGACGGCCCTGTAATCGGTGCTACCGTGCAGGTGAAAGGCACAACCATAGCTACTGCCACCGACTTCGACGGCAACTTCACACTCTCGGGAGTAAATCCCGAAAAAGCGGTGCTTGAAGTGCGCTCGGTTGGCTACAATCCCAAAGAGGTGGCTCTGAGAGGACGCACCTCGGGCATAGATATCTTCCTTGAGACAAACTCGACACTTATGGACGAGGTTGTGGTCATCGGTTACGGCACACAGAAGCGCGGCAACCTTACAGGCTCAATGGCTTCGGTCGACGCCAAGGCTATCGAGCGCATGCCTGTAGCCAATGTCGGCGAGGCTATTGTAGGACGTATGCCCGGTGTGCAGGTTACAACAGCCGACGGTTCGCCCGACGCCGAGATTACCGTGCGTGTGCGTGGCGGCGGCTCGCTTACCCAGAGCAACGAGCCACTTGTGCTTATCGACGGTTTTGAAGGCTCGCTCAACGATGTGCCCGCTACCGATGTCGAGGATATCCAGGTGCTTAAGGATGCCGCGTCGACAGCTATCTATGGTGCGCGAGGCGCCAACGGTGTTGTGCTCGTCACCACCAAGAAGGCCAACAAGGGCAAGGTACAGGTGTCGGTCAACGCTTATGTGAAGACCTCCGAACTCTCCAACAAAATCGACGTGCTCAAGCCCTACGACTTCGTGTGGGCCAACTACGAGCGCATCCGCCCCAAAGGCGCAAGCGCAGGCAATGGCTATGCGGCCAATTTCGGACAGCCCTACGAAATGTATATCTACCAGGGCGAGGAAGGCTATGACTGGCAGGATATCATCTTCGGTACTCATCCCGTGTCATGGTCGCTCGACGCCAGCATCAACGGAGGTACCGACAAGTTCAAGTACAAACTCTCCTACATGCATCAGGACCAGCCGTCGGTGATGCCCGACAATGGCCTTGTGCAGAACAACGCCAACCTCAACCTCAACTTCAAGCCTTTCAAGTGGCTCGGTATCGAGTGGCGTACACGCTATATGGACAAGACCCTATCGGGCCGCGGCACTGAGGGTATCTCACTGCTGACAGCTCTTCAGGAGCAGCCCACCAACGGCCTTCAGGACTATACTTCCGTACCCGACAACTCTGAAATTGTCGATGAGGATACCTTTGTGGAATACTTCCATTACGATCCCCTTGAGACCAACCGTCGCTTCTACCGTCGCCGTAAGTCGCGCCTCATCAACCTCGGCGGTGCCCTTACATGGACATTCAAGAAGGGCCTTACACTGCGCAACGAGTTCTACTACGAGTATTTCCGTGAAAGCGACCGTCAGTTCAACGCCGCAAACTCCAACAGCAATTCCAAGACTGTAGGACCCAACCTTACCGACCAGCTGAAGGGCCGCCACAAATGGCAGATGACCAACGTGCTCAACTGGAACTTCGACCTTGGTGCCAATGACTTCCAGCTCATGGCCGGTCAGGAGATGAAGAGTCAGGAAGAGAACACCAACAAGGATTATGTAGGCTACCTGCGCGGTGCTCTGTTCGGACTTGCCACCGATGAGGAGGTCAACGCCAACATCGCCTTTGCCAACCGCCACCTCGGCCAGCTCCTGAGCCACACCTGGACTCACCCCTCCGACGTGAGGATTCTCTCGTGGTTCGGTCGTGTCAACTACTCCTACGACGACCGTTATCTCGCCACCGTGACTCTGCGCGCCGACGGTTCCTCCAAATTTGCCCGCGGCAACCGCTGGGGCTTCTTCCCCGCAGCCGCCCTCGCATGGCGTCTCTCCAACGAGCGTTTCCTCAAGAACTACCACTGGCTCTCCAACCTCAAGCTACGTCTGTCGTTCGGTATGTCGGGTAACGACCGTATCGACTCCGACCTCTATATCAAGCTCTATAAGGAAGGCGATGCCTCCAAGGCTTCAGGCCTCCTCCCTTCCGGGAAATATTACGAATTCCAGAGCAAATATCCGGTAAACCCCAACGTGAAGTGGGAGACTACCATCACCCGCAACGTCGGTCTTGACTTCGGTATGTTCAACGGACGTCTCGACGGTACTGTCGATTTCTATTGGAACACCACCAAGGACCTCCTGCTCGCCACTCAGATACCCGGTGATACTGGTTTCACACAGATGATGACCAACATCGGCCAGACCTCCAACCGCGGTGTCGAGCTCAACCTCAACGGATTCATTCTCGAAGGACGCGATTACTCGCTGAGCGCCAGCTTCAACATCGGCTTCAACAATGGTAAGATTGACAAGCTCTCCGAAGGCGAGGAGTCATTCTACACCACTGCTCCGAAAGTTGATGTCAACGACGACGTGTTCTGGTACCGTGTAGGCCAGAAGATGGGCCAGATTTACGGCTATGTCAACGACGGTTTCTATACTGTTGACGACTTCACATTCGACTCAGAGGCCAACACCTATACACTCAAGCCCGGTGTCATCGACTGCTCGCTGCTCGCCGGAAACCTTGCCCCAGGTTCGCCCAAATTCAAGAAGACCGCTAAAGTCGATCCCAACGATCCCAACGCCAATGTGCTTACTGCCGACGACCGACAGTTTATCGGCAACACATCGCCGAAAATCTCGGGTGGCTTCGGACTCAACGCTACTTTCAAGGGATTTGACCTCGCCGCGTTCTTCAACTTCATGACAGGGTTCGACGTAATCAACCTCAACAAAATCAATATGAGCCTCATGCCGTCGAGCACAGGCGCCTACCGCAACCTCTCGGCTGAATTCTCCGGAATGTGGCACCGCTACGACGAAATGGGCAACGACATGTACCGCAACCCCGAGCTGATGGCCTACTACAACCGCAACGCCACAATGTGGAATCCGGCCAACATGACCAAGTCGTTCATCTCTACCTATGGTGTCGAGGACGGTTCGTTCATGCGTCTTCAGACTCTTACACTCGGATACTCGCTTCCCAAGTCGTTGCTGCGCCATCTGCATATGTCGAAGTGCCGCTTCTATGCCACCGGCTACAACCTCTTCACAATCACCAACTACTCCGGATATGATCCTGAGGTAAATATCGGACAGGGCACTTCGCCTAACATCGACTACAACATGTATCCCCGTTCGCGTACCTATACATTCGGTGTGCAGCTCGCTTTCTAATCTCATCTAATTCACAGTCATGAAACTCAATATATTCCGCTATATAGCTTTCGGCGCGATAGCCGTGTCGCTCTCAGCCTGCGAGGACTTCCTCGATGTAAGTCCCGACTCGTCGATTACCAACGAGGACATATTCTCATCGGAGGACGAGACAAAGGCGATGCTCAACACTATCTACACCAAGCTGACCGCCAACGACCTCTATGGTCTGGCATGGCCCTATACATTCAATACCAATACCGATGTCGAGATGAAGTCAAACGGCAATCAGAACTCCACCTCGGGCAACGGCGATGAAGTAAACTGCTTTGACATGCGTGCTCTATGGGGTTCGCTCGAAAAGACCTGGAATGCCGCATATGAGGCCGTCAACTACTGCAACGACTTTGTGGAGAACATGGAGCAGTCGCCCCTATTCTCGGCCCAGGTCAGCGGCACACCTACTATGATGCAGCAGATGTATGGTGAGGTGAAGTGTCTGCGCGCGATGCTCTATCTCGACCTTATCCGCACATGGGGCGACGTGCCTTACCGCACCGAGTCGACCAAGGTTGGCATCGACTTCTACGGAGAGGGTGTCACCGACCGCAATGTGATTCTTTCCAGTCTCATCGACGACCTTATCGGCATAGAGGATCTTATGCTTCCTGCCGCCGACCTTACCGAGGGTGTTGAACGTGCCTCCCGCGAATACTGTCAGGCGCTTATCGGACAGCTCTGTCTCTATCGCGGCGGATATGCCCTGCGCCCCGGTGGCTCTACCGGTGTGATGACCCGCGCCGATGATTATCTCGAATACTACCGTACGGCAAAGACCTACCTCGGCAAGGTGATTTCCGACAACCGTCATTCGCTCGACCGCGAGAGCTTCGCCGAAATGTGGGCCCGCGAATGCCGCTGGCAGGTGCTCCGCGACGGTGACATCATATTCGAGGTACCGATGATGAAGGATGGAAACGGTGCTTACGGCTACAACGTCGGCATGACTATCGGCTACAACGAGGACCGTCCCGGACATCAGTTCGGACAGGCTACCAACCGTGTCAACTTCTGCGGCCTCTATCCCTTCACTTTCGACCAGCGCGACCTCCGTCTCGATGTCACCTGTGTCCCCTACAAGTACGACGAGGACCTCAACCAGGAAGCCGACTTCGGCAAGAGCTGTGTGTCGGGCTGGAATATCGGCAAGTGGGATAAGATGAAGATGGATCTCGACAATATGATGTCGGGTATCGCCGGCTCGACCGGTATTAACGCCGTGCGTATGCGCTACGCTGACGTGCTCCTGATGTTTGCCGAGGTCGAGAATGAGCTGAACGGCCCGACTGCCGACGCCAAGGAAGCGCTCAAGAAGGTGCGCCGCCGCGCTTTCGACAGCTCGCTTTATGGCGAGATGGTAGAGACATATGTCGAGGGGCTTTCCGGACGCGACGCATTCTTCAAGGCCATCATGGACGAGCGCGCCTGGGAATTCGGCGGTGAGGGTATTCGCAAGTATGACCTCGCACGCTGGAACAAATATTCCGAAACTCTGATATACCTTTATAATAAACTCGCCGACTGGGGCAAGCGTGCCAACGGTATCGGTACACGCGACGATGTGCGCGATGTAATCTACATGCGCAAGAGCACCGACGATGCCGGACGCACAACCCTTGAGTTCCGTGGCTTCAAGGAGTATGGCGAGGATGTCGATCACCCCGCATCCGAGGGATGGCGCGACCAGCAGGACTATGCCAAGAACTGGTGGACACGCAATGCCGAGACAGGTGACTACGAGCTTCACGACGATGTGAAGTGGAGCTTCCGTGGATACATCAACTATACCAATGCCGGAAGTGTCACCTCCGATATCCCCGTGCGTTATCTTTGTCCTTATCCAAGCCGTATCATCACTACCCACAAGGGTAGCATACAGCAGCAGTACGGTTATCGTTAATTTTCACCTTTCATGCTCAGACTTATGAAATTCAATATATTCCGTTTTGCAGCCATGGCGGCGGTTGCGCTCGCCCTCACTGCCTGCGACGACGATGACAAGTTTACCTCGCGTGGCGACCTGTTCCAACCCCGCTTTGCAACAAGCCCCGAAGTCACCGTCAAGAATCACAACGATATGACGCTTGTATGGTACAAGGTCAACGACGCTGTAGGCTATACCGTGCAGCTCTTCGAGGACAGCTACTATCAGCGCCTTTTCATGGAACTTGAGACCACCGACCCATATGTGACCATCGAGGATATACCTTACGCGACCACATTCTATGTGAGAGTACGTTCCAATGCGGCCAATCCTGCCAACAATTCACAGTGGGCCCGCTGCAACTTCTCTACCGAGGCACGTCCTGATTACGAGCAGATACTAATGGGCGTATCAAAGACTGAAATCGGTGACAACGACGCTATAATCCGCTGGCGTGTCGACGCAGCCAATCCGGTCGACAGTTTCTCGGTGGTTCCGGCCATCTCGTCCGACATACCTTCGGTAAGCCGTTACGTGACATCAGAGGAGAAGCAGACCGGCGAGATACACGTTACAGGGCTTACCCCCTCCACACTGTATACAGTCAATGTCTACGACACCTCCAAGCCGCGTAAATACGACAAGCCCTACAATGCAGTGTCGCTCCGCACCACCGGTCCCGCGCCGGCTACCGTGGAGGTAGAGCCTACCGACGACCTCTCGGCCATGCTGATTGCCGCCAACGACGATCCCGAGACTCCCGAAGGCACTGTATACGACCTCCTCGCAGGTACTACATATACTATCACTCCCTTTGCTATCAAGAAAGGATTCGTATTGCATGGTCCCTCTACGGGCGACCGTCCGGTAATCGTGATGAACGGCACTTGGAGCACCGCAGCCAACGCCAATATCGCCTCATTCTCGTTTGAGAATGTCGAACTTCGCAATCAGGCCGACAATCAGTACTTCTTCAACTCAGGCAATCCATTCGAAATGGAGACCGCATCGTTTACCAACTGTGTGTTCCGTCAGATTCGCCGTGGCTTCTGGCGTCACCAGGGTGCAAGCACCAAGCATATATCGAACATTGAGATTGACAACTGCTGGTTTGACCAGTGCGGGTGGCAGAGCGGTACTTACGGTACATTCGCATTCGGTTCAGGCAACAAGGACGAAATCGGCACATACGACCAGATTGACAATCTGACCATACGCAACACAACATTTTCGCGTGGCGGATACAAACAGGATACTCGATTCGGCTGGGGCAATCTTGTCAACCACTCACAGTCGTCTCATCCGATTAATCTTATCATAGAGAGTGTCACATTCTACGATTTCTGTATCAACCAGCGTCTTGTCGACATTACCAACACCGAGCGCTCTACAGTAACCGTGCGCAATACCGTCATTGCATCCGACATGGGCGAGCTGCTTTCGCTCGGATCGGGCACACGCACTACATTCTCCAACAACTACGCTACTACCGACTACCGTCTTGGAGGCTATCAGATTCGTGCCACAAGCGTCGGAGCAGCTGCGGCCGACCTGTTTGTGAATCCCGACGGCGGCGACCTTACCCTTAAGGACCACTCGTCGCTGATATTCATCAACGAGGCAGGCGACCCGCGCTGGCTCGTCGACTGATTAGCTGAAACAACACACTGAATAGACCGACTCGCCGTACCGGATATGTCCGGTACGGCGAGCCTGTTGTTATTATATTAAGAGTTTGTTATGAAACGCCTCTCTTAATATTCCATAAAGTTTTCAGCGTGATTTGATTTAATGTCAATTATGTGCTATATTTGTAGCTTTGAATAAAATCAGTGCAACTTACCTTTTGACGTAATAAAGCGCCTATCATGAAAAAATCCTTTTGTTATACTGCTTTGTCTGCGGCCATGGCCGTGGTTTCTTTAAGCGCCTCGGCACGCAGCACACAGCTGCTTGAGAAAGGGTGGAGGTTTACCCGTGAGGACAACAGTGAATTCTCAGTTCCGTCTTACGACGACCGGTCGTGGCAGGCTGTGACCGTACCACATGACTGGGCTATATACGGCCCCTTCAGCTGGCAGAACGACATGCAGAAAGTGGCTATCGCACAGGACGGTCAGAAAGAGGCCATGGAGCATGCCGGACGCACCGGAGGCCTCCCTTTTGTAGGCACCGGATGGTATCGCAACGATATTGATATCCCCGCTCTTGCTCCTGGCGAGCGAGTTACACTAAAGTTTGACGGCGCCATGTCGCATGCGCGAGTGTATGTCAACGGCAAGGAAGCCGGCTACTGGCCCTACGGATACAATTCTTTCTATTTCGACATAACCGGCCTTGTAAAGCCCGGCGAGAAAAACAATATCGCCGTAAGGCTGGAGAACCTGCCCGAATCGTCGCGCTGGTATCCCGGAGCAGGGCTGTACCGCAATGTACACCTTATTGTTACCGACGGAGCCTATATACCCGTGTGGGGCACATACATCACCACTCCCAATGTCAGCAAAGAGTGGGCCAAAGTAGATGTCGCCACCGAGGTACGCCTCCCCGCCGGTGCCGACGAGGCGCAGTATTCGCTGCGTACCTCTGTCTATTCCCCTTCGGGCGAGATGGTCAAGAGCGTCACTACACCACTGTCGGACCTCCAATACAATGACAGCACCGTGCGCCAGTCGTTTGTCGTTGACCGTCCGGCGCTGTGGTCGCCTGATGCACCGCAATTGTATGAAGCGAAGAGCGAGCTTATCGGCAACGGCAAGGTAAAGGATGAGTATCTTACCACATTCGGCATACGCTCTATCGAGATACGCCCCAATGAGGGATTCTTCCTCAACGGCGAGAAGACGGTGTTCAAGGGTGTGTGCAATCACCATGATCTCGGCCCCTTGGGCGCGGCTGTCAACGATGCCGCCATACGCCGCCAGATACGCATTCTCAAGGATATGGGTTGCAACGCTATCCGCACATCCCACAACATGCCTGCTCCCGAGCTGGTAAAGGCATGCGACGAGATGGGCATGATGGTGATGGCCGAGAGTTTCGACGAATGGCGTCGCCCCAAGGTAAAAAACGGCTACAACCTCCTATTTGACGAGTGGGCCGAGAAGGACCTTACCAATCTTATAAAGAATTACCGCAACAGTCCCTCGGTGGTCATGTGGTGTATCGGCAACGAGGTATCGGAACAGTGGCATCCCGGCGACGTCAAGACCGCATATTTCCTCCAGAACATATGCCACCGTCTTGACCCGACACGTCCCGTCACCCAGGGTATGGACGGTCCCGACGCTGTGCTCAACAACAACTTCGCTGCGATAATGGATGTGGCCGGATTCAATTACCGTCCCTTTAAATATCCTGAGGCATACCAGAAACTGCCACAGCAGATTGTACTTGGCACAGAGACGGCCTCTACCGTCAGCTCGCGCGGTGTCTACAAATTCCCCGTAGAGCGCAAGGCTATGGCCACCTACGACGACCACCAGGCCTCAGGCTACGATGTGGAACACTGCGGATGGTCCAATCTTCCTGAAGATGATTTCATCCAGCATGAGGACCTTCCCTACTGCATAGGCGAGTTCGTATGGACCGGATTTGACTACCTCGGAGAGCCTACACCGTATTATACCAACTGGCCGAGCCACAGCTCGCTGTTCGGCATTGTCGACCTTGCGGGCATACCCAAGGACCGCTACTATCTCTATCGCAGCCACTGGAATCCCGAGGCCTCGACCTTGCATATACTGCCTCACTGGACATTCCCCGGACGCGAGGGCGAAGTGACTCCGGTATTTGTCTACACCAACCATCCCGAGGCCGAACTGTTTATCAACGGCGTAAGCCAGGGACGCCGCAAGAAGGACCTCTCCGTGGGAATCGACAGCTCATATACCGAGGCCGCACAGAAGAGTTTCGAGCGTCAGAAGCGCTACCGCCTCATGTGGATGGATACCCGGTATGAGCCGGGCACCGTCACCGTGGTGGCCTACGATGCCGCCGGTACTCCCGTCGATACTGCCGAAGTGCGCACCGCAGGCAAGCCCCATCATCTTGTGGTGACTGCCGACCGCGACAGCTATGTGGCCGACGGACGCGACATGGCGTTTATCAACGTGAAGGTTGTCGACAAGGATGGAAACCTGTGTCCCGATGCCTCGCAGAAAGTGAAATTCGCGGTAAAGGGCGCCGGCACATACCATGCCGCTGCAAACGGCGACGCATCTTCGCTCGAATCGTTCCAGGAGCCTCAGATGTCGCTGTTCCATGGCCAGCTTACAGCCGTAGTGCGCACCGGCGAGAAACCCGGTGAGATTGTATTCACGGCCTCGGCGCCGGGAGTAAAATCTGCCCGAATCACTCTTAACTCTACAAAATAACAGTACAACACTGTTTATAGAAACACAGGTGAGCCATTGTCCCCGCAATAAGGACAATGGCTCACCTGTCAATGTATATACCCTTGTCGGCAAAAATAATATCAATATGTGTGTCCTGACGTAAATATTGTATATCTTTACGCAGGAATTATGTAAATTTTGTAAACGATATACTTGCAATGCGAAAAATCCTGCTGTCAGCCGTCGCGCTGGCCCTGTCTTTCTGTGTGATTGGAGTGGCCGATATGATGGCCGCGGCTTTTACCCCTGTGCTCTACGGCAACCTGATTTATACCCGTACATGGGGCGATGAAGACGCCACCCGTGCCGGCGTATACCGCTTCAATGCCTCAGATGCTCCTGAGGTAGCGTTGGAATATCATCCCGGCGATGGCAATATCTATGCCAACGGCGGAGCTGTGTATGCCGACGGGAAATATTATGTGCTCACACATGTGCCCAACACCGGCAAGATACAGAAAAATACTCTCTATACCTACGATGCCGACACTTGGACTCTGATATCGGAGAAGGAAATACCGCTCTCGACATCAGCCTCCGACCTTACGTGGTGTCCGGTCGACAACAAAGTATACGGAGTATTCACCAACTCGACATCTTCGGGATATGTATTCGGCACGCTCGGTCTTGACGACGGCGTCGTAAGCGAAATCAGGGATATCACCCTTATGGCCGGGAATCGCCCGGTATCGTTTCTTGTGGTTGCCGCCGACAAGGAGGGTGACATCTACGGCATAGCCTCGACGGGCGACCTCTATCGTTTCGACCGTCTCACCGGCGAATATACGTGTGTCGGCCCTACAGGATTCGTGCCCGCCCTATGGAACCAGTCGGGATGCTTCGACTTCACTACCGGCGAGCTTTACTGGGCCGCATGCAATGCCGACCTTTCCGCGCTCTTTACCGTGGATACCTCGACCGGCGCAGCCACACGTGTCTGCACATTTGCCGACGATGAGGAGTTCGTCGGGCTCTACTCGCTAAGCTCTGTGGCCGACCTCAAGGGGCCGCAGGCTGTCGGTTCGCTCACAGTCGTACTTGACCGCAACGTGCTTTCCGGCACAATATCTTTCGATATGCCCTCGGTCACTATTTCCGGTGACGCCGTTTCCGGCTCTCTGGATTATACCGTAGAGGATGGCGGCACCGTCATCATGTCAGGCACGGCATCTGCCGGTGCCACGGTCGAGCGCGACATTACCTTTACAGAAGGGTTGCATACACTCGTGGTATATGCCGTATCTTCCGAAGGGCGCGGAGCATCCTCGCGCCTTACCGTATATGCAGGAGATGACACTCCCGCAGTTCCGTCGGGGGTGTCGGCGGTGAAAACCGGCGATGAGATAGTCATATCCTGGAATGCTGTAGCCGACGGTGCCCACCGCGGCTATGTCGACCCTGCCGCTGTCACCTATACAGTCACCAGGATGCCCGATGCGCGGGTAGTGGCTTCCGACATTTCGTCGACCTCATGTAAAGACACTACGTTGCCCTCTCTGCTCGGCGACTATACATACGAGGTTACTGCATCATATGCAGGAAAACAAGGCTCGCCGGCCGTGTCCGCGCCATTGACCCTTGGCTCAACACTGTCGGCTCCGGTGGCGTTTGACCTTACCGATGAGGCGCAGTTCAAGTTTTTTACGGTAATAGATGCCAACGCCGACGGCACTACATGGCAGTGGAGCATCAACGGCACACGCTGCAACTACCACCGCACCAACAACACCGACGACTGGCTTGTTACCCCGCCTGTAGAGCTAAAGGCCGGCCATCACTACAAGATAGAGATAGAGGGGCGCTCGGGGAGCAACCGGTATAAGGAGATGTTTGAGGTGATGGCCGGACCGTCGCCGCATGCCGAGGCTCTTGCTATTCCTGTGATAGGGCCGACTGCGCTCACTGCCGGCAACCGGGAGACTGTCACCGCAGTGTTCACTCCCGAAGCCGACGGCCCTTGCCGTTTCGGTATCCACGGTATCAGCGAGAAATATATGAACGGGATATACATCTACTCCTTCTCTGTTTCAGAGCCGGTGGCTCCCGGGGCGCCGGTAGCTCCGTCGGCCCTTGTAGCTGAGGCCGCTCCATTGGGCAGACTGGAGACCACAGTCTCTGCAATAGCTCCTGTAGAAGCTGTCGACGGTTCTGCGATTGTCTCGCTTCTGAAAGCTGAGATTGTCAATCTTACCACCGGCAATACGGTATCTGTCGTTGATAATCCGGAGCCTGGCGCGCAGGTATCTGTCACAGATGTCGCTCCTGTCAACGGTTTCAATGAATATTCAGTGGTGTTCTACACCGAGGCAGGCAAGGGGTATCCCGCTACGGTCAGTGTCTATGTCGGAGAGGATATACCGCAGCCTGTATCCGATGTGGTTTTGCGCCAGGAGGGTGACAATGCCGTGCTTGTGTGGAAAGCTCCCGCCGAGGGTGTCAACGGCGGCTATGTGAATCCCGACCGGCTCACCTACCGGGTGGCCCTCTCGTCGAGTTCAGTTACCGTGGCGCCCTCGCTTACGGAATGCACCTTTACCGACAGCTCACAGCCTACCGACGGTCAGCGAGTGCTCCAATATACCGTCTATGCCACAAGTGCAGCCGGTACCTCGTCGGGCACACGCTCCAACAGTCTGACATTCGGCACACCTTACACTGCTCCGTTCGTTGAGTCGTTTTTCGGCGGCAGGGAGGACATGTCGCCATGGGTGACAATTGTGGAGGAGGGGACGGGCTATCCGTCGTGGACTCCCACAACAAAGGGATACGACAATATCGACTACTCGCAGGACGGCGATGCCGGATGGGTGAAATATTCCTCCAACGGCACTGTCACGCTTGTATCGCCGCTTGTCGATATCGCTCCCCTCCGCTCGCCGATGCTGAAATTCTGGATGATGTCGCCCGACGGTCCTGTCGCCCTTGACGTGATGGTGTCGGCCGATCAGGGTCTTACATGGGACATCCTGCGTTCTCTGCAGGCCGAATGTGCCGCGTGGGAGTGCGTTACCTTCGGTCTTGACCGATATGCTTCTGCAAATCGCCTTCAGGTAGCATTCAAAGCCGCCACCCGCGATTACAACGATATGATGCTCGACAATATCCGGCTTACCGACAGCCGGGCCATAGACCTTGGCGTGGTCTCGTTCTCCGGGCCCGAGCGTGTGGTAGGCGGCACCGTCGCCGCATACTCCGTGCGACTTCTCAACGAGGGCACTCAGACAGCCGAAAATTACACCGTGGATATCTCTGCCGGCGGACGCCGACTCGCTTCGGCCACAGGCGCTCCGGTAGAGCCCGACGGTTTTGTGTCGCTCTCTGTCGATGTTCCGGTGCCGGTCAATGTTGAGAGCATAGGCCTCACTGCAACGGTGACGGTCGACGGCGACGAGTATGGAGCCAACGATGAGGCTGCCCTGACGGTGTCGGTCGATGCTCCCCGTCTCCCTGTCGTAGGTTCGCTTTCCGCCGTCAATGCCGGAGGTGCTGTCAGGCTCGTTTGGGAACGTCCTGCCGAGGAGCGCAATCCGAGTCCGTTTACCGACAGTCTGGAGTCGCTTGACCCATGGGACTTCGGCGGCGTCAGTGCCGGAAATCCCCACGGAGCAATCGGCGACTACCGCATCTACGACGCCGACGGCGGGGCCACTGTGGCTATAAGCTCGTGGGCGAAGCATCCCAACGCCTATGCGCCGATGGCATTTCAGGTGGCAAAGGCCGGGAAATATCCCGACCTCGACCTTTCTACCTATGGAGTAAATGCCCGTTCGGGTGCATGCTCATTTGTAGTGTGGGGTGCGGCCGAGGGTGCAAGTTCCGACTGGCTCATCTTGCCGGAGTTGTTCCCGGGAGAGACTACAGTGGCGTTTTGGGCACATGCCGCGGCGGTAAGCTACGGCCAGATTCGGCCTGAGAAAATCGAGATACTCTATTCGTCGACGGGATGCGATATCGCCGATTTCACCACATATGGCGAGCCATTTGAGGTGCCCAACGGATGGAGTACCGACTCTGAAAACGGTTTCCGGAAGTATGAGGTCACGCTCCCTGCCGATGCAAAATATGCCGCAATACGCGCGAGTCTGTCCACTCAGGACAATAAGGCCATCGTAATCGACGATATCACCTTTGTGCCGGCTTTGTCACCGATGGAGCAGCTTGAGATACGCGGCTACAACATATACCGCGACGGCGAGAGAATCGCATGGTCCGATGTGGAGGAATACCTTGATACCACATCCGGCGACGGGAAGACACATGTCTACAACGTGACTACAGCCTACCATGTGGGCGAATCGGCATTTTCCAACGATGCCGACGTATTCACTTCTGGCATAGAGGCCGTAGCGGACGATACAGCTTGCACACCGGTGCGCTATTACAATCTTCAGGGCATTGCGATTCGCACGCCTGTACGGGGCAATACATATATAGTAAGATTGTCCGACGGTACAACAGCAAAGCGTGTGTTCTGACAGCGCTTCTCACATCATACTCTAAAAAATAAGATGGAGCACCTTGCACAAGGGACTCCATCTTTTTTCTTGAAATCTATAGGGGAACAGACGGCCGGCGACTATTTCATCCGCCATTAACCACAATTGGGATTTCTTATCCCGCCGCTATTCCGCGGTTTCTGCAACTACAACACATCGTTTTAGATAATTGTTTTATTTACAAGTGTTAAATCCATGTAATAAAATCGCTGTGGCTTGTTGAAGATAACATTATTACATATATTTGTAAATCTTTTAAACAAACTCCCAATCATTATGCGGAAAGTCCTACTGTCTGTCATGCTCATGGTCTCGTCGCTGGTCTCTTCGGCTCAATCATATGACGAGCGTATAGCCGGGGCTATGAATGCCGGCGACTGGTTTGCCTTGGATTCAATATATAAGTCTGCACCAAAAGATTCAATATCACCATTTCTTGAAGTCTTTTCAAGGTGTCTCATCGGCAACCGCCTCAACCGACCTGACGTTTCCGTGGCCGCTTTCGACCAACTGTTCAAAGAACATTCCTCATCTCTTGGCCTCGAAAATCTGTTGAGTTCAACCATCATGTTTTCAACCGATTTAAGCCGGATAGGGTATAACGGACAGGCCGCCGAACTGACCAAATCGATTCTGGAAGCAACCCGTGAGCATCTTGACTCTACATGGACAGCATCGTTGGAGCAGGCTGTATCGAAATACTCTGCCTTGTCGGCCTACAGGCCATACGGCTTTACGTTTGCCGCACCGCTCGGACGTGTTCCATTCAGGATTGTTCCGGTCGGAGAGGAAAAATATGGCTCGGTTCTAATGCATCTTGAAAACAGCACTATAAATGGGATTGATGCCGACATTACTTTTGACACCGGCGCCGGAGTCAATGTCATATCAGACTCGCTTGCCAGGAAATTCAATCTTATCCCCATTGACGGATATGTCACGGCTGCCGGAATTGGGAGGCGTAAGGGACGGTATGCGATAGCCCGCGAGGTCAGGCTCGGCAACATTGTCGTCAGCGATGTGCCGTTCGTGATTATGGATTTCAAGACCGGCAACGCTAAGGCTGATCGGCATACACATCACTTCAGCATTATTCTCGGAAGTGAGTTGATGTTGCAATTGAAAGATTTGACCGTCGATTTCATCAATAAGGAGATAACCGTGCCGTCAGTAGCGCCTGAGAGAAGCGATGCGTCTCCCAATATGAGTTTTAGCGACGGCATGAATCTCAGTGTCGCCGGGCGTGTGCTCAACAATCCCATACTAATGAATATCGACACGGGCGATGCCTCCTACGGTTCATTGGGTGTCTCTTTCTTCAATGCCAACAAAAATTTCATTATGGACAATGGCCGGACGGATACTATACGCGGAGGCGGTCTTGGCGGTGTCGTCGAATTGCTCTGCTATCGTATGCCGGCAATGCCTGTGACCATGGGCGGCCACACCCTTGAGATACCCGGACTCGTGGTAAACACCAAGCCGATATCAGTCTCCGCACTGTCGTTTGACTGCAACGTAGGACTGAAGACACTGATGATGTTTGGTAAGGTGCGATTCAATCTGGTTGATTTTGTCCTTACCACATATCCGCAGGATATCACTGTTTTCAACAGCCGGAATTATGATGTGCCGTCTTTTAAAGTGCCAAGGCATAAGAGAATCTCGGTGGCTCAGGCATTGGGAGTGATTGCTGTCGGAACTGCAAGGGCTCTTATCAATCCCAACGCCCCGGCTAATCCCGATTTGTAGCGCCCGGATATAGTGCGTGAAAACAAAATCCGTGGTGATGTGTTATAAAACATGTCTGCCATTTCGCGGAATTTGGATTTTATTCCCTATCTTTGCATCGTAACATCAGAAATGCCACGGTCAAAGAACCGGCAGGCGTAAGTTCAGTATAAGGGTCTCGCCCGGAAAGGTCGAGATTCCTTTAATTTTTTTGTCAATTAAAAAAACATCAATAATGGCTATCACTTACATGACCCGCGAAGGGTACAAGAAGAAGATGGACGAAATCGCTTACCTTGAAAGTGTTAAGCGTCCTGAAATATCACGAGCTATCGCTGAGGCCCGCGACAAGGGCGACCTTTCCGAGAACTCGGAGTACGATGCCGCCAAGGAGGCCCAGGGAATGCTCGAAATGAAGATTTCCCAGCTAAAGGACCTCGTGGCCAATGCCCGCATACTCGATGAGTCAAAACTCAACACCGAGGAAGTGCAGGTGCTCAACAAGGTCAAGATTCGCAATGTGGCCAATGGCATGACAATGGAGTATACCATCGTTGCCGACTCCGAGGCCAACCTGCGCGAGAAGAAACTCGCGCAGTCTACTCCGGTAGCACAGGGTCTGCTCGGACATAAACTCGGCGAGGTAGTCGAGATAAAGATACCCGCCGGAACAGCTAAATTCGAGATTGTCGAGATTTCATTCTGATAAACTGCAGTCCACGATTATGGCAAGCATATTCTCAAGAATAGTAGCCGGCGAGATACCGAGCTACAAGGTGGCCGAGGACGACCGCCACTATGCCTTTCTTGATATCAGTCCGGTAGCGGCCGGTCATACACTGGTGATTCCCAAGCGTGAGGTCGATTATATATTTGATCTCTCCGACGAGGAGTACGCCGATCTTCAGCTATTTGCCAAGAAGGTGGCCGGAGCCATAAAGAAGGCTGTCCCCTGCAAGCGCGTGGGAGTGGCTGTGATGGGACTGGAAGTTCCCCACGCCCATATCCATCTTGTGCCCATCAACCGCGAGGCCGACATGAACTTCTTTGGCGAGCATCTTTCGATGCAGCCCGAAGAGATGGCTTCTATGGCCGCATCCATCGCAGCGGCAATGGAATGAACAAGCTCTAAAAAACTGAGTACTCCGCCAACACATTCCGACGGTAGATTGTTGTTAACAATATATAACAACATTCTACCGTCCTTATTATGTTACGTCATTTGCTTTTGGTAGGCATGTGTGCCGCCTCATTATCCTCGTTCGCACAGATTAATGCCGAACAGCCCGCACCGAGCTCTACCGCCGACAACGGCCATAAAATCATATATTTCGGCGACGGAACTGCCGAGTCCGGCTCGTCGGAGGAGATGATAAGCAAATTCTATTTCGACCAGTTCCGCCACGCCCACGATCCGCTTGCACCATATTTCATGTTTATGAGCCGTGACTCAAAACTGGCGCTCGGTATCGGCGGCAAGTTCAATGCCACGGCCTACTACGACTGGAACGGCACTGTCGACGACAATGGTTTCATCCCGTTTGAGATACCGATGTCGCGCGACAACACACAGCGCCATCGCATAGGCGCTTCGGTGAGCGAGTCGCAACTGTTCCTGCGCCTGTTTGGAAAATCCGACCGCTTCGGGTGGTATCAGCTGTATATACAGGCTAAATTTACAGGCAGCGGAATGAACGGATACGGATTCAAACTCAGCAAGGCATATGCAAGTGTCGGCGACTGGACTCTCGGCTATGCGTCGACCACCTTTGCCGACCCTGCCGCATGCCCCAACACAGTCGACCCTCAGGGCCCCAATGCCGAGGTTTCCGAAACGACATTCCTTCTCCGATACATGCATACCTTCAAGGGCAATCATTGGAGCATCGCGGCATCTGTGGAGGCGCCCGACGCCCAGGTGCCCACATATCCGGGCATAGCCACCGCGTGCAACTCCTACATGCCCGACTTTGCAGCATTCGGACAGTATCAGTGGGCCGACGGACTCTACCACGTAAGACTGTCGGGAATAATCCGCGGGCTTGAGTACCGCGACGAGATCACTGCCGCGAATCATCATGTGATAGGGTGGGGCGCTCATCTCAGCACAGTAGCCAATCCGCTCCCTTCCACCGTGTTATATGGTGGTATAAATGCCGGCAAGGGCATCGCGTCGCTCAACAACGACCTGCAGTGCGACAGCCGCGGCCTCGACATGCTCCCATCGGTGTGGAATCCCGGAGCCATGCATACCGCCAAATCAATTGCATGGTATGCCGCGCTCCAGTATAATTTCCGCCCTGACCTATATTCTACCGTGATGTTTAGCGAGGTACGCCTGTTCCCCGGCGATATAAAGGACGACGGCATGTACAAATACGGCCTATATGGCGCTGCCAATATATTCTGGAATCCAACGTCGCGCCTGCTCCTGGGTGCCGAGTACAATTTCGGTGCGCGCAAGGATGTCAGCGGCGACCGACGTTGGGTCAACCGCGTAGGGCTCACCTGTCAGTACAGCTTCTGAAACAATCTCTTGCATTTGCGCCGCATACTTCCTACCTTTGCGTAAACTCTCTATAGCGAAAATATGCAACGCGTACTATTCCACTCAACAATATTCGGCCCGATACATTCGCGCCGCCTCGGCACATCGCTCGGAGTGAACCTCTCGCCAAATGACGGCAAGATATGCTCGTTCGACTGTGTATACTGCGAGGCCGGATGGAATGCCCAGGGGCCCGGCACCACCGGACTGCCCTCGCGCGCCGACGTAAAACACGACCTTGAGGCCCGCCTTGCCGAAATGAGTTCGCGCGGACAGTCGCTCGATGTGATTACATTCTCTGGCAACGGCGAGCCGACTCTGCATCCCGACTTCGAGGGGATTATAGCCGATACGGTGGCCGCGCGCGACCGTTTCTTTCCCGACGCCAAGGTGTCGGTGCTATGCAACTCCACCCGGCTTGACCGCGAGGATGTAAGGCGCGGACTGCTTATGGCCGACAACTGCATACTCAAGCTCGATTCGGCCCTTACCCCGACAATGCGGCTTATCGATCAGCCCAACTCGCCGTCATTCTCCTGTGAGACGCTTATCCCGCAACTTGCCGCGATGGGCGACAGGTGTATCATCCAGACAATGCTCCTGCGAGGCAACCACGACGGGCACCATATCGACAACACTACCCCCGAGGAGATTGACGCACTCATCGAGGCATACCGGCGCATACGTCCGCGCGAGGTGATGCTCTATTCGATTGACCGCGCCACTCCCGAGGCCGACCTCTGTAAGGTGGAGCGCCCCGAGCTTGATGCCATCGCTGCCCGTATTGCCGAAGCCACCGGCATAAAGATTGCCACTGCCTGACATCATCTCCGACGTATGGATACAATATTCCCGCGCCCGATTGCGCCCGGCGACAAGGTCGCCATCCTCTCACCCGCAAGTATCATCAACCCCGATTATGTCGACGGCGCGTGCCGCCGGCTCTCCTCGCGCGGGTATGTGCCGGTAGTCGAGCCGCATACGCTCGGTTCCACTGGTTCTTATAGTGGTACTCCACTGGAGCGCCTTGCCGATTTCCGCGCGGCAGTGGCCGACCCGGAAGTGCGAGCCGTACTATGTTCGCGCGGTGGCTACGGCGCAGTGCATCTTTTGCCGGAGTTTCCGATAGCCGAATGGCTCGCCGACCCGCGTTGGCTTGTAGGCTTCAGCGACATATCTGCCATTCATGCAATGCTCAACTCGAGGGGTATTGTCAGCGTCCACGCTTCGATGTGCAAGGCCCTCGCCCTGCGTGAGGCCGACGATGCCGACAACCGTCGCCTTTTCTCCATACTTGAAGGCTCTCGGCCTGTCTATGAGGTGGAGCCGCATCCGTGCAACCGATTCGGAGAAGCCTCCGGACGTCTGCGCGGTGGTAATCTAGCCGTTATTGCCGACCTTATCGCCACCCCTGTCTCACCATTTGCCGACCCCGAGAGCACAATCCTTTTTATTGAGGATATCGCCGAGCCTATATATAAGGTAGAGCGCATCCTATGGCAGCTGCGCCTCATGGGCTTCCTCGACCGCGTGGCAGGCATAGTCATCGGTCAGTTTACCGATTACCGTCCCGACCGCAATTTCCCCGACATGTACACCATGCTCGACTCGGCCCTCGCCGGAGTCACATGCCCCGTGGCCTTCAACTTCCCCGTAGGACACGTCGACCACAATCTCCCGCTCCTCTCCGGCGCCCCGGCCACACTTTCCGTTACTCCCTCATCCGCTACATTGCGCTTTATCTAAGAAAAATCGCGGATGTGGCGGAATTTCAGAAGAGTAGCATCCTAAACTTTCTATACTACGGCTCAAATTTCAGCAGGATTTCTGTGCGATATTGTCGGAAAAACGCTAACTTTGTGGTTGAAAGAGTGGGGCGCCGCATAATCAGGCAGAGCGTCTCCCCGCAAAAAGCACTATGATAGAACTGAACCAGAGAGCCGAAGCAGTGCTTCGCCAAACGGTTGCGCGTCTGAGCGACGGCGACAACCTCACCAACATCTGCCCTTCGCAATGGCGAGGGGAGCCGTTGCCGTCGCAGGAGGCGGTGCGCGACATTGTCACGCTCTCGCGTGCGTTGGTGTTCCCCGGATTCTTTGGCGACAGCGATGTCACCCGCGAGAACGTGCTTTACTTTACAGGCCTCTGGATGGAAAAACTGTATCATCTCCTTGTAGAGCAGATACATGCCGGCATATCAATGAGCACATGCACCGACTCCATGCCGCAGTACGACGCCATACAGCGCCTGGCCGCTGAAAAAGCTCTTTCGTTCATAGAGACCCTTCCCGAGCTGCGCCGGGTACTCAACACCGATGTCGAGGCTACATACCATGGCGACCCTGCCGCCGATTCCGTACAGGAAGTGATATACTGCTATCCCGGCATCAAGGCCATAGCCAACTACCGTATCGCCCACGAGCTTGTGAAGCTCGGCGTGCCTATCATACCTCGCATGATCAGCGAGCGCGCCCACAGTGAGACCGGTATCGACATACACCCCGCGGCCACAATCGGCGAATCGTTCACCATCGACCATGGCACCGGTGTGGTAATCGGAGCTACTGCGATACTCGGACACCACGTGAAAATATACCAGGGGGTGACACTCGGTGCAAAAAGTTTCGACCTCGACGAATCGGGAAATCCTATCAAGGGAATACCCCGCCATCCAATAATCGGAAACAATGTGATAATCTACAGCAATGCATCCATACTCGGGCGCATTACTGTGGGCGACAACGCCATAATCGGCGGTAATATATGGGTGACCAATGATGTGGCGCCCGGCGAACGACTCATACAGGCGAAGGCCGACAATATACTTAGAATAAAGCAGTGATGAAATCGGAAAATTTTGAAATGGTAGCCAAGACCTTCCAGGGACTGGAAGATGTGCTTGCCGGCGAACTTACACGACTCGGTGCCGAAAATGTGACCCCCGGAAGGCGCATGGTATCGTTTACGGGCGACAACGAGATGCTATACAAGGCTAATCTCTGCTGCCGCACAGCCTTGAGAATACTGAAGCCAATATGCAAGTTTACGGCGTCCGACCCCGACACACTTTATGATATGGTCAAGGAGATGGACTGGAGCTCGCTGCTCTCGGTCGACAAGACTTTCTCCATCGACCCGGTGGTAAATTCCGATACATTCACCCACTCGCGCTATGTGACATATCGCGTCAAGGACGCTATCGTCGACTACTTCCAGGACCGTCTCGGCGAGGGCAAGCGCCCCGGCGTGCGCCTCCAGGATGCCGACGTGATGATCAACGTCCATATCGACGGCAACCGTGTCACCATGTCGCTCGACTCTTCGGGCGAATCACTCCACAAGCGCGGCTACCGTGTGGCCCAGACCGAAGCTCCCATCAACGAGGTGCTTGCCGCAGGCATCCTGCTAAAGGCCGGCTACGACGGACAGTGCCCGCTCGTCGACCCCATGTGTGGCTCGGGCACATTCCTTATCGAGGCCGCCATGATTGCCGCCAATATCAATCCCGGCGTATATCGTCGCAACTTTGCTTTCGAGCAGTGGCCCGACTTCGATGAGGAGCTGTTCGAGCGTCTCTACAATGACGATTCATCCGAGCGCACCCCCGAATATCCTATTATCGGAGCCGACATATCGCCCAAAGCGATTGCGATTGCCGAGAAAAACATCAAGCAGGCAGGAGTAGGCCGCTGGGTCGACATACAGATCAAGCCGATAGCAAAGTGGGAAGAGGCTCCCGCCGCAGGCATACTCGTGTCCAATCCCCCTTATGGCGAGCGCATATCGGTCGACGACATGGCATCGCTGTATTCCACCATCGGCAACCGCCTCAAAAATGTGTTCAAAGGCTATCATGCCTGGATTATCGGCTATCAGGATGAACACATGCGGCATATCGGTCTCGCCCCCTCACACAAAATCAGCCTCTACAACGGCTCTCTGGAATGCGAACTGCGCGAATACGAGATATTCGAGGGCGATTACAAGAGTTTCAGAAGCGAGGGCAACCGACTCAACAAGGATACCGCCCCTCAGCGCGGCAAGGCCGATCGCCGCAAGACCGACGATGAGTGGCGTCGCGATGCCCGCAAGAAAGGATTCGGCGGACGCGACGGCGACAATCCTCGATTCCGCAAAGGCGCCGACCGCCCGCAGCGCAAGCCCAATGCGCTTGAAGAGAAATACCGCGCCAAACCGCTCGGACGCAAAAAACGCTACGACGGTGAAGAGCGCCCTGACGGATTCGGCCGCAAGCCGTCGTTTGGAGGGAAACCTTTCGCACGTCGCGATGACAGCAAGCCTTTCGCACGCAAAAGCGACGGTAAGCCGATGGCGCGCCGCGATGATGCTCCCGCCGCAGAGTCGGAAAATCCGCTTGCAAAACGCCGCAACCAGGCCCTGCTCGACAAGATTATGAACCGCGACTCGCAGCCGCAGCCGCTTGCACGCCGCGGATGGCGACGCGTTAAGGGAAATGATACCGACTCCTCGGCCGCACCGGCGTCGGAGGATTGATTTTAAATGCTCCAATTTTTATCGACATTACAACCACAAAGCATAACCCCAATGAACATACTCCTGCTTGGATCGGGTGGCCGCGAATCGGCCCTCGCCTGGAAAATCAGTCAGAGCCCTGTCGTAGAGAATCTTTATATTGCCCCGGGCAACGGAGGCACCGGCGCTTACGGTACAAATGTGGCCATATCGCCGGTAGATTTCCCTGCAATAGCCGCTTTTGTCAAGGAAAATGCCGTCGACATGATTGTCGTAGGCAACGAGGACCCGCTCGTAAAAGGCATCTGGAACTATTTCAAGGATGACCAGAGTGTGCTTGTTGTAGGCCCGTCGCAGGCCGGAGCCGCCCTGGAGGGGAGCAAGGACTTCGCCAAGGCATTCATGATGCGCCACTCCATACCTACCGCACGCTATCGCAGTTTCACCGCCGATACTCTCGAGGACGGATATGCCTTTCTCGAAACTCTTCAGGCACCATACGTGCTCAAGGCCGACGGACTCGCCGCAGGCAAAGGCGTGCTCATAATCGACAATATCGATGAGGCCAAAGCATCGCTTAAGGAGATGCTCGGCGGCATGTTCGGCTCTTCGAGTGCGACTGTGGTTATCGAGGAATTCCTCTCCGGCATAGAGTGCTCCGTATTCGTCCTCACCGACGGCAACGGTGGCTACCGCGTGCTCCCCGTTGCTAAAGACTACAAGCGCATCGGCGAGGGCGACACCGGTCTCAACACCGGCGGCATGGGCGCCGTCAGCCCCGTTCCCTTCGCCGACGACGAGTTCATGCGCAAGGTTACAGAGCGCATCATCGAGCCTACTGTAAAGGGCCTCGCCGAGGAAGGTATCGTATATCGTGGATTCATATTCCTCGGACTGATTAACGTGGCCGGCGAACCGATGGTTATCGAATACAACGTGCGCATGGGCGACCCCGAAACCGAGGCTGTGATGCTGCGCGTCGATGCCGACTTGGTTGAGCTTATGAAGGCTGCTGCCGAAGGTAATCTCGGCAATCTTGAACTGCGCCACGACCCTCGCACTGCCGTCACCGTGATGATGGTGTCAGGAGGCTATCCCGGCTCATATGGCAAGGGGTACGAAATCACCGGGCTCGACCGCGTGACCGACAGCATTGTGTTCCATGCCGGAACCTCGCGCGACGACGACGGACGTGTCCTTACCTCCGGCGGACGCGTATTGTCAGTTAGTTCATATGGCGATTCGATTGCCGACGCGCTCGCTCGCAGCTACTCCTCAATCGGCGAAATCGCTTTCGACCATGCCAACTTCCGCCGCGACATTGGCCGCGACCTCATGGCTCTCGAAAAATAATCGAATATACAATTACTCAAGATAGAAGAGGCGGTTGAAAGGCCGCCTCATTCTGTTTGTTCAAAACTACCGTCCGCCTCCTGTCTGTGATGACGAGGCTGTTGGATTTTTCCATTTAGATATGAGAGAGCAACGAATCACCGATTTCTTGCATTCGCGCTACGGATTCATGCTGATGGCCCTTATGTCGGTTGCGGCCGCCGGTGGCGCGTACATACAGGCTCCGACCATGGCGCCCGGGGCCGGATGGGGACCGTTGATGTTTTCATTTGCAGAATGGTTCTCGAAAATACCGCCGGTGTCTCTGGCAGTAGCCGTGGCGCTCAACTTTTTTATAGCGCTTCTGCTTATCTACATCAACAAGCACTACAATGTGCTACGCTCCATATCCTACCTGTTTGCCGGACTGTTTCTGGTGATGGAGGCGGCGCTCCCCACGCTTTTTGTGCATATGTCCGACGGCATATTTATAGCTGTGGTCGTTCTCCTTTCTCTCATACCGCTGTATACCACCTTTCAGGATTCTGAGCGCACACGCCGGGTGTTCCTGAGTTTCTGCATCGTAAGTGCCGGTGCATTGGTCGACATTACATGTGCGGCCTATCTTATAGCCTTGTTTGTCGGATGCTTCCAGATGAGATGCATCACACTGCGCACGATGCTGGCCGCCGTATTGGGTATCATCACACCATGGTGGATTGCGTGGGGCACGGGAGCGCTATCTGTAGCGGCGATTAGACTCCCTGAGTTTGTAAGCCTATTCTCGGTGCTTGAGGTCATGAAGATAGCCCAGGTACTGGTATATGCCGGCACATCCCTGGCGCTCGGCATCGGATTCGGAATGTTCAATCTGCTGAAGATTTACAGCTACAATGCACGCACACGCGCCTACAACGGTTTCCTTGTCGTTCTGGCCATTACCACGGTCGCGCTGATGGTGGTCGACTACAACCGTCTTGTCATATACCTGCCGATGCTCAATGTGTGTACAGCCATACAGATGGGCCACTTTTTCATAATCAACCGGCGTAAGCGCAGCTATATCCCTGTCATATGTGTTATAGGTATATATGCCGTGCTTTACCTGTGGGCGTTGTCCTTGTAGCCCCATGGGAAAATTTCTGTGATGGTAATCCCGAATAACTGCACGATTGATAGCTTTTCTGTCATTATGAAACTTATAATTGAAAAAAACATCCCATTTATCCAAGGCTTGCTCGACGGCATGGCCGATGTCGAATATCTCGCTCCAGAGGACATTACTACCGAGACGATGCGCGATGCCGACGCGTTGATTACGCGTACACGCACCCGATGTGACGCCGCTCTGCTCGAAGGCTCCCGTTGCCGGTTTATAGCCACTGCCACAATCGGCACCGACCATATCGATCTCGACTACTGCCGTGCACGCGGCATCACCGTGGCCAATGCGCCCGGATGCAATGCTCCCGCGGTCGCCCAATATGTGTTTGCTTCCATTCTGGCCTACCGTAAAGCCTTTGGGCTTGCCGGAGACGTTTCGGATGTCGATGGGTGCGACTCCCGGTTGAGCAATATGACTCTGGCCGTGGTCGGTGTAGGAAATGTCGGCTCCATCGTAGCTCGCTGGGGCGAGGGACTGGGGATGCGAGTGCTTCGTGTCGACCCGTTGCGCGCAATGGCCGAGGGGCCTGCTGGATTCTCCACTCTTGCCGATGCCGCCCGTGAGGCCGATGTCATCACTTTCCATACTCCGCTTACCCGCGATGGCTACTGTCCGACCTACCATATGGCTGATGCCGTTTTTTTCAACACTCTTGAGCGCAAGCCGCTGGTCATCAACAGTGCCAGAGGGCCGGTAGTCGACAATGCCGCGCTTGTGGAGGCTATCAATGGCGGCAAAGTAAGGGCTGCGGCCATCGACTGTTGGGAAGGCGAGCCGGCCATATCTCCCGCGCTTCTTGAGCGTGCATTCATCGCCACTCCCCATATCGCCGGATATTCACGAGAGGGCAAAATACGTGCCACATCAATGGCGCTCGACGCTATCTGCGGATTTTTCGCCCTGCCCCACGTATCGCCGTTGGAGACTGTCGGCTTTCCCGTCCCCGAGCACCCTGCGCCCCATGAGATATCGGCCTCCTACAATCCGCTTGCCGACACCGCCGCACTGCGCCTCAATCCCTCAGCGTTCGAAGCCCTGCGCAACGGCTACAATTACCGTCCGGAGGTCCGTTGAATTATCTGATAATTTTATAATTAATTTATTTAAAAAATATGAAATAGTTACCTCGGCGGGTAACTATTTGTTTATGGTAATGTTTATAATTCAGTATAAAGAAAGATTAAAACAAAATCAAACATTCCTGACTTATGAACACTGCACCATTACAGGGAATCAAGGTGGTGGATTTCACCGAGGTTCAGTCGGGCCCGTCATGTACACAGATGCTGGCATGGCTCGGAGCCGATGTAATAAAAATCGAGCGTCCGGGAGTAGGCGACGCTACACGTAAGGAACTTCAGTTCGCTCCCGATGAGCCGTCTTACTACTTCCTTCAGTTGAATTCCGACAAGAAATCTCTTGCTCTCGACGCAAAGACTCCCGACGGAAAGGAAATCCTTACCCGGCTTATTAAGGAAGCTGATATATTTGTGGAAAATCTTCATCCGGGAGCAATGGATAAGCTCGGATTCTCGTGGGAGGCCGTGCATGCCCTTAACCCCCGTTGTATCTATGGCACAATAAAGGGATTTCCGGTATCCTCGAAATATAAGAATCTGAAAGCATATGAACCTATTGCCCAGGTGACTGCTGCCGCTGCATCTACTACAGGATGGTATTCGGGTCCCGACAATATGCCTATACAGTCAGGCGCCGCTCTTGGCGACTCTAACACAGGTATGCATCTGCTTATCGGTCTGCTCGCCGCTCTTTGCCAGCGCGAGAAGACAGGTGAGGGCACATATGTGTACCAGTCGATGCACAATGCATGTCTTAACCTCTGCCGTATCAAGACGCGCGACCAGCTTACACTCGACCGTATCGGGTATCTTACCCAGTTCCCGCAATATCCCGACGGAAAGTTCGGCGATTGTGTGCCGCGTGCCGGCAATATCGAGGGTAGCGGTGTGCTCGGATGGACCTATAAATGTAAGCCTGCCGGTGGCCTCGACTCTGAAATAGACGGAAACAATTATGTATATGTAATCCTTCAGCGTGGTGCCAAGGACTTTGAGGCCGCATGCAAGGCTATGGGATTCGAGGACTGGCTCACCAATCCCGACTTCAATACCGCCGATGCTCGCGACCGTCACAAGGATGCCGTCCATCAGCGTATCGCCGCTTGGACTGCCGATAAGACAAAGTATGAAGTGACCGAGATTCTCGGTGCAGCAGGTGTGCCTGTCGGCCCCGTGCTCTCGACTAAGGAGATGATGACCGATGAATCGCTTTACGATGGAAATACCCTCGTGAGGATAAATCAGGGTGGTGATATCGGCGAGTTCGTCACTGTCGGATGTCCGTTTACGATGTCCAACTATCAGCCGCAGTATGGCCCGTGCCCGTCGCTTGGCGGCAATACCGATGAGGTGCTCAAGTCACTTGGCTATACCGATGACCAGATAAAGACTTTTGCTCAGAACGGCACTACCGCTCCGCTCGCAGAGCCGAAGAAATGATAATGTGATTGTTTTATGAGGTGGCTTGCCCGCACATGGACACTACTCCCTGTCGGCGCCACCTCTTTGTCTAATCGGCTGTTTGGCAATCTACTCTGCCGGACAGCTCTTGAAAATACTGAACACAATGGCTGATGTTAATACAATAAAATCTGCTGCGCCGGCTTCCGACGCGGCGCCACATTTTCCTCAGCAGGTGACAGGCATGTATATTCTTGCCGAGACTCTGCGACGACTGGGGCTGATGCATGTCTACGGACTTGTCGGCATTCCGGTCACAGAAGCCGCCTATGCGATGCAGAAAGTGGGCATAAATTACTATGGATTCCGTTTCGAGCAGCAGGCCGGCATGGCTGCCGCTACCCACGGCTACCTGACAAAGCAGCCCGGAGTGCTCCTCACCGTGTCGTCGCTCGGCATGCTCAACGGTCTTACCGCGACTGCCAACGCCACCGTCAACTGCTATCCTATGATACAGATATCGGGTGCATCCGACCCCGATATGGTCGACATGGACATGGGCACATACGAGCAGCTCGACCAGTTGAATACCGCGCGCCCGCTTGTCAAGGCCGCTTTCCGGTGCTCTCATGCCAAGGATATTCCGAGGGCTTTGGCACGTGCCTACCGTGTGGCTGTAAGCGGCCGCCCGGGTGGCGTGTATATCGATATGACTACCCCGGCCCTTGCCGAGATAATGGATGCCGCCGATGTGGAGAAACTGTTCTACACTCCGGTCGATGTGGCTTCGCCGGTGGCTCCCAACAAGGAGGCCGTGGCGCGTGCAGCCGATATCCTGTCCTCGGCCAAGCGGCCCGCACTGCTTCTCGGCAAAGGCGCCGCATATGCGCAGGTCGACGACAAGATAAAGACCCTTGTCGACACATACCGTATACCATATCTGGCCATGTCCATGGCAAAGGGACTGATGCCCGATGCCGGAGAACTCAGCGCACTGAGTTGCCGCTCAACGATTATGGAGAAGGCAGATGTAGTGGTCGTTGTCGGAGCGCGTATCAACTGGATGCTTTCGTTCGGCCGCGGCAAGTGGAATCCCGATGTGAAGTTCATTCAACTTGAGGTAGAGCCTTCCGAGATTGACCGCAATGTGCCTGTCGCCGCTCCTGTAGTCGGAGACATGGGGCTCGCGCTCGACATGTTGCTCGATGAGATGAAGGGGCGCTCTATGTCGGCCGACCCGGCATGGCTCGCTTCGCTGCAGGCCGACACAAAGACCAAGAATGCCAAGTTTGCCGCCCGTCTGGCCGATGCCGCCAGGCTCTCGCCTATGAACCACTGGAGCGCGCTGTCGGTTGTCAAGCCGGTGCTTGAGGCCAATCCCGATGTGATACTGGTCAACGAGGGAGCTAATACTCTCGACGACACACGCGACTCGGTCGACATGTCGCTCCCGCGCCATCGTATCGACTGCGCCTCATGGTCGATTATGGGCATGGGCATGGGTTCTGCGGTTGGAGCCGCCGTGGCTACCGGCAAGAGTGTGGTTGCTGTCGAAGGTGATTCCGCATTCGGATTTTCCGGCATGGATTTCGCCACAATATGTCGTTATAAACTCCCTGTAACTGTGCTTGTATTCAACAACGGAGGCATATACAACGGCATAGGTGTCAACCCTTCGGGGGCCGACGCGCCTGCCCCTACCACCCTTGATATCGACGCACAGTACAATCTTATCGGTAAGGCCTTTGGTGCCGACAATTACAGGGTCGACAATATCGCCGACCTGCGTGCCGCCCTCGAGGCTGCAATCGCCTCAAAGCGTCCGTGTCTGATTGATGTGCAGCTCGCCGCCGATGCCGGCAAGGAGAGCGGCCACATCGGTTATCTCAATCCGACACCGCTAATAGACTATACCGTGTGACCTCAGCCCGCAGTGCGCCATAAATCCCATGGCGCACCGGGCTGTCGGCGCCCCGTCCTCTATGCAACCATATTACCAGAATGCCTAACAATAGCGAATTATGAATCTTTCTCATGTCATTCTATATGCCATCGTCCCTATCATAGTGGTGATGCTCGCCGGATATATCTCCGGAAAGAAGGGTGTATTCACCGGCGACGATGCCAAGAAATTCAACAAGGTAGTGCTTGACTATGCCCTTCCTGCCGCTCTGTTTGTATCTATTGTGCAGGCAACCCGCGAGGACCTTGTTAAGGATATCAAGCTCACTCTGATTTCGACAGTAGGCATCATGGCCTGCTTCATGACGGTTTACTTCGTGTTCCGCATGTTCAAGAAAAACACCGGCGCCGATGCAGCCGTCAGTGCCCTTATCAGCGGCTCTCCTACAATAGGATTCCTCGGATTCGCCGTGCTGGAGCCTATCTTCGGCACATCGCCCTCGGTAGCGCTCGTGGTGGCAATCGTAGGCATAGTGGTTAATGCCATTGGCATACCTGTAGGGCTGTCGCTGATGAATGCTTCGCTCGAAAAGCAGAACCCAGGCTCGACCAAGCATGAAAGTGCGTGGAAACCTGTGATACACGCTCTTGAGCAGCCTGTGGCCTGGGCGCCGATACTGGCTGTGGTGTGGGTTGTGGTCGGCATTCCATGGCCGGCCTACCTTAGCCCGTCGTTCGACCTTATCGCCAAGGCCAATGCCTCGATGGCTGTATTCTCCGCCGGCATCACTCTGGCTGCAATCAAGTTTACTGTCAACTGGCAGGCTGTGCTCGGCTCGATATTCAAGATGATAATGATGCCTGCCGTGATTCTTATCCTCGGCCTGCTCTTCCATATGGATCCGCTCAACCTCAAGATGCTGGTTGTAGCAGCCGCTCTACCCCCTGCCTTCTCCGGTATAATCATTGCCGATGAATACAACACATATGTCGCTACAGGCACATCCTCACTTACCCTTTCGGTAATCCTCTTCATCGGATTCTGCCCGCTGTGGATATGGCTTACCGATGCGGCCCTGCGCTCGGGTTTCCTCTGCTGACTATAATCTTTTTTCTATAGATATAATGATATTCCCGCCGACATGATTTTCAAACTGAGAATCCTGTCGGCTGGAATATCATTTATGTCATCCCGGCTATGATAATTTTGCAGTTTATCATGTTTTCGATGTAGTGGAATTTTGATTTGTGGGGTAATATTGCTAACTTGCGATTTTTAAAGGACTAAGCGCATGGAAAAACGGATTGCTATGTTGTGCCTGTGGATTTCAGGCATTTTATCGGCTATGGCCGCTGACCGACCGGCTCTCGATTTGTCGGTTGCCGGAGTGGAGCCCGACAGTGTCGCGCTTATATCGTCATGTCCTGCCGTATCGTTCCCCGAGATAGATGCCATAGGGTCGGAGTCGATGTTGGCACGCCATAACAAGGAGTACAGGATGCGCCCGTTCCGCCGGCCCTTTATGTTCGACATTTTGATTGGGCCGGCCATATCTCTCGGGTCGCATGGCAGCCGCCACGACTGGGCCGGTCCGCGCCCTAATGCCGTCAACTGGTTCACAATCCGAATCGCATACTATCCGTTGCACCATTGGGGTGTATATCTTTCCTCTTCGTATTCCACCTATAAGCCTCGCCGTTATTGGGCCGATATCACAGGGCTTCCACTTGTCACACCTTCTTCAGATGGATGCCTTATGGGCAGACCTCTGTTCAATGGGGCTGCCGAAGTCGGTATTTCATATCAGGTGCAGTACAGGAAATGGGTATTGCAGGCCAGAGCCGGATACGGGATATTTTGCATGGGAGCGGATGATGATATAATGGGAATATACTATCGGATGGATGACAATTATGTTTATCCGAAATTTGAGATATGCCGGCATATCAGGTCGAATTATGTCTCTGTCGGGCTGACCGCAGGATATCGGCTGGCGAGAGGCGTCAATGTCGTGTTGGAAGCCGGATATCGTCTGCCGTTCCATTATCCTCATCTTTGGCTCAGTTACTTCGCGCCGGGCGCCCATCATTATTCGGGTAATAATGATATGCATATGCCCGGAGCGGTTGCCGAGAAAGAGATTGTGTCTTCGCCGCGGTGGGGACATGACCTGATGATTTCCTGCGGTTTTCAATTTGTAATCGATACAGCCCGTACGCCACGCACCAAAGCCTCTCCGCGCCATAAATTCACGGCGCCTCGCTATTTCCATACCCGCTGACTCCCCGGCATAGCAGGCAAACTCAATACATGTTTCAAAGGAATACGTGTAATATTGAGCGAATTTCCAAATTTATCACTGTCTTAGCGCGAAATTTAATAACTTAAAACTTCATTTATACCATGAAAAAGAAAATAATGATGTCAATGCCATTGTTGTCTCTCATGTTGCTCGCCTGTGGCGGCAGCGACGATGAAAATGTAATCTCCGACAATAATAAGGAGCCGGGTTGGGAGCTGGTATGGCAGGACGAGTTTGACGGCGAGACTGTCGACGAAAGTGTATGGAGCCGCATCACAGAGGGTACTCCCGACTGGAAAAAATATCAGAGCACCGACGACCGTTGCTATGAGAAACGCGGAAGCTCGATTGTGTTCTATGGAATTGTGAATGACGACAAGGATACTGACCCGCGCGACTATCTGTGCGGCGGCCTCTACACCGCCGGAAAGAAAGCGTTCGGCCCCGGCCGTATCGAGGTATGTGCCCGTATGACACAGGCACAGGGTGCGTGGCCGGCGATATGGATGATGCCTTTCCGCTCCGACAAGGGGTGGCCCTACGATGGCGAAATCGACATAATGGAGCATCTCAATATGGACAAGTCGGTATATCAGACTCTCCACTCAGGCTACATAGATGTTGACAACAACAGAGACAACCCGCTGTATTCACGCCAGTCGCCGGTTGCCGATGTCACCGAATTTCATGTCTACGGCGTGGATATTACAGAGGACAAGGTCGTTTTTCATATCGACGGTGTCGATAAGCTGACCTACCCGCGCATGGCTGTCGACGGACAGTATCCATTCTACCAGGAGTGGGATCTGCGCATCGATATGCAGCTCGGCGGCAGCTGGGTAGGCAAAATCAATGCACGCCAGCTGCCGGTAGAGATGGAGGTTGCATGGGTGAAATATTATCAATGGCGATAGGTCATACTCCGGAGGCGCCTCCCCCGATGGTCGAGTCATCGCCCATCGGGGCGGGGGGCACGGTGTCGACATCCTTAAACAATTTGTCGAGATATTTCTCCTGAAATCCCTGCAGGGCAGCCCAGAAGCCGGGCACGAACAGAGTGCCGAACACGGCGTTGATGAGCATGCCGAACACTACCGCCGTGCCAAGCGATACGCGGCTTGCAGCGCCGGCGCCGTGGGCGGTCATCATAGGTATCACACCGAGGATGAATGCTATCGCCGTCATCATAATCGGACGGAAACGTATCACTCCCGCATCCTCGGCCGCACCGGGTATCAGCACTCCGCCGCGCCGGAAATAGGTGGCATACTCAACAATCAGAATAGCGTTCTTGGCCGACAGACCAAGCACGAGTATCAGACCGATCTGGGTGTAGATGCTTATGCTCTGATCCATGATGATGCATCCTAACACACAGCCCAGCACTGCTACAGGCATCGCCAGCACCACGGCAAGCGGGTCGGTCCAGCTCTCATACTGGGCCGCAAGCACCAGCAGGGTGAGTATGATGGCGAAGATAAACACGGCAGTCACTGTGGTGCCCGACTGTGTCTCCTGGTATGCCTCGCCGGTCCAGGCATAGCTGTAGTTGTTGCCGAGTGTGTTCTTTACGAGGCGTTCCATTGCCTTTATCCCTTCCTGCGAACTGTATCCCTTGGCGAGGGTGGCGGTCACCGACGCTGTGCCATACATGTTGTAGCGGGAAGCGGAGGGTTCGCCCATGGTCTGTTCGATGGTGGTGAACGATGCGAAGGGCACCATAGCGCCCGACGAGTTGCGCACACTCAGTTTCATTATGTCGCTGATATTGCCGCGGGCCTCTTCGTCGCCCATCATTGTCACTTGAAACACTCTGCCGAACTCGGTGAAGTCGTTGACATAGCTTCCGCCCGTGTATCCGCTAAGCGAACTGAACACATCGCTCATAGTGAGACCCTGCATCTGCACGCGGTCGCGGTCGATATTCAGACGGTATTGTGGCACGACACCCTGGTACAGCGATGTGACGCGCTCGATTGCAGGCTCTTCCTTGGCCGCCTCCTGCAGTGAGGCGACAGCCTTGGCGAGTTCTGCCGCTCCATGGTTGTTGATGTCGAGCAGCTGCATTTCGAGGCCGGCCGACATGCCGAGTCCGGGTATTGATGGAGGGTTGACGGAGAAGACTATCGGTTCCTGCATGCGTGCGGCTATGGCGTCGACCTTTTCCATGATTGCGTCGCCCCCCTGTCCTTTGCCGGTACGCTCTTTCCAGGGGGTAAGGGTTACAAACAGTGAGCCCATATTGCTTGCCGCACCTCCGCCCATGAATGAGAATCCGCTTATGCTCATCACATTCTCGACCTCGGGTATCTCTTTGCGTATCATGTCGGAAAGTCGGTTGACAACTTTCTGAGTGCGCTCAAGCGATGCGCCCTGAGGGAGCTGGATGGAGCTCATGAAATAGCCCTGGTCCTCCTGGGGCACATAGCTTGTGGGATGGTTGAGAAACAGAATGAATCCGAATACGGCTATCGCGATAAAGCCGCATGTCGACAGCCACGGTCTTTTCAGCAATGTATGGATACAGCGCTTGTAGAGATTCTCGGTCGCCTGATACCCTTTGTCGAACCACCGGTAGATGAAGAATTTTGTCTTCTTGCGCGGGGTAAGAAACAGGGCGCACAGAGCCGGGGTGAGCGTGAGGGCGTTGAATCCTGAGAATGCCGTGGATACGGCTATCGTGAGGGCAAACTGCTTGTAGAGTTCGCCGGTGATGCCGCTCACAAAGGCAGTGGGGATAAATACCGACAGGAGCACGAGCACTTCGCCGATTACAGGGCCTGTAAGTTCCTCCATGGCTTTTTCTGCAGCCTGGCGCCGCGAGAGTTTTCCGGCATCGACAAGGCGCGAGCAGTCTTCCACCACCACAATGGCGTCGTCGACTACAATGGCGATTGCCAGTACCAGGCCGAAGAGCGTGAGGGTGTTGATGGTAAAGCCCATTATTTTCATTACGGCGAATGTGGCGATGAGGCTCACCGGAATGGTAATCATGGGGATGACTACCGCACGCCAGTTCTGTAGGAATAGCAGGATTACAATCATTACGATGAGGGTTGTCTCTACGAAGGTGACGAGCACATCGTCGATTGAGGCTGTTACGAAGTCCGACGAGTCGAGTACGATATTGTATTTCACACCCGGGGGGAAGTATTGGGCAAGGCGTTCGAGCTCGGCGCGCGAGTTCTTGCTTACCGACAGTGCATTGGCACCCGGCAACTGCTTGATGCCGAGCAGTGCGGCCTCATGCCCCGATACAAATGTGGTGGCCGAGTAGCTGATACTGCCGAGGTCGGTGCGTGCCACATCCTTGAGCCGTAGCAGCCCGTCGGCACCGCTGCGTATGATGATATCGGAGAATTCCTGGGCAGTGTTGAGGTTGCCTTTGCTGACGAGTGTGAACTGGAACGCCTCGTCGGTCGGTGCAGGAGATGCACCTACCGAGCCGGCCGACACTTCCATGTTCTGCGACTGTATGGCGGCGGTGACATCCTGGGGTGTCAGGTTGTAGAATCGCATCTTCTCCGGGTCAAGCCATACGCGCATACTGTAGCTGCCTCCGCCGAATGCCTCGACTCCGCCTACACCTTCTACGCGCGACAGAGCGTTGACGAGATTGATGTTGGCGTAGTTGGTGAGATAGAGGGCATTGTAGCGCCCGGTGCTGTCACCTTCGAGCGAGCAGAACAGCACTATGTTGGTCGATTCCTTGTTGACGGTGACTCCCTGTTGCGTCACAGCCTCCGGCAGCTGTGGTGTAGCCTGGTTCAGTCGGTTCTGCACGTTGATTGCAGCCTGGTCGATGTCGGTGCCCTGCTTGAATGTGATGGTAAGGCCATAGCTTCCGTCGCTTCCTGAGTTGGAACTCATATAGAGCATATCCTCCACTCCGTTGATTTGCTGTTCGATGGGGACGCCTACGGTACGGGCCACAGTTTCAGCATCGGCTCCGGGATATGAGGCCGATACGCTTACGGTCGGTGGAGTGATGTCGGGAAACTGCGCGACGGGCAGTGAGTTTATTGTCAGCAGACCCGCTATCACCATGAGTATGGCGAGCACTGTGGCGAATATAGGCCTGTCTATGAAGAATTTTGAGAACATGGGCTTAGAGCTTGTTTAATAATAAATGTTACCGTCAGGGCGGTCAGTCGGCGAGCAGATTTTCGCTTGTGATGAGGGAGTTATGGGGTTCCATAACGACCGAAGAACAGGCGGAAATATGCCGGCGAATGACCGACTGGAGGTAATTTGTTCCATATTGTTAATATATTTTTACATTTGCTTTAAAGCAGGCAAGAGATTGAATGGTTATAAAGCTACCTTTTGTCTCGTA